>TBL_comb47_HYPODRAFT_10000589_pt1 | contig 48291 bp, 40 predicted proteins | sample TroBogypolimnion_40_FD_10682 | JGI IMG/M metagenome (IMG submission 10682)
AGGCTTTGCACTTCCATCAGTCCGCTGATTATAAATATTTGTGCGGTTGTTGTTGATATTAATCGTATTTCCTCCCCCACGGTACACCGGGGCCCTTGGGCCATAGTAGTGGTTATAGGGCGGGTGATACGGTGGCCGGTACATGGGTGGGCCCCACCATCCCCCGTGATATCCAACGGGTCCTGCAAAACCAAACGAACACCAGCCGACCGACATGGTGAATCCCATGCTCCATCCGAACCAGGGGTTATAATTCATGCAGAATCCGTAGGTCATCGGATGTGGATAATAATAGGGTCCATAAAAGGGCGGATACATAAAGCCGGTTCCATAAACAACTGTCGGACCATAAATATAACAGCCCGTATAACCAGGTGTATAACCAATGTAAACAACATCCGGCTGGACATCATAGATGTAAACATATTTTACATTGTATGACGGATCATCGGGTGGGATCTTCTGGATTTCATCCGGAATGGAAGTGGCGACTGACCATGGACCAACCGGGCCTGGTCCGACAAACCAGACGGCATTATCACAAACATAATAGGTTTTATTATAAAGAAGAACCGTGCTGCTGGTATTCATTCCCCTGGCCAGGCTCGTTCCGTTGATCATCTCAAATTTCGGGTCACCGTCATATTTGACTTCGCATTTTGCAGATTTTCTGTCAACCGCTGCCGTTTGCGGGATCTGAGCATCCATCACGGCATCTTTTGAAGCATCTGTACCGGCCACACTGGCCAAAACAATATCTTTATCGGAACCTTCCGGGATCTTTGCAAAATCGGGCGGAAGGTTTTCAGATTCAATGAATGCCCACGGGCCGGTTAGTGCAGCTGCATGGTACCATCTTCCGGAGATTAAAACAAAATACTGGTTTTTGTCGATGGTCATGAAAATATTGTCATCCGTGTTGGTCACATACAGAAGCTGTGTTTCCTGGATCGGAGCAAACTTCGGGTCCCCGTTTGACTGGATAAGCTCCGAAGGTTTAGTACGGACAATGATATCCGGAGCCCCCGCAGTTTTATTCACGGATGGTTTTGTCTCTTTTTTCCGGGCTGTTGTATTTGAATAATCAGTTTCTTTCTTTAACTCATCAAAATACTTTACAACATTTGAAGGAGGTTTTTGAATGTTCTTCCAGGGAGATTTAACAGGGTTCTCCGAGCGGTACCAATAGTCTGCACCAAAGAGATAGTAGTTGTTGTCCTTCACGTCCTGTAATACAAGGAACGGAGTGTTTATGGCACGTTTAAGACCGGCATCCGGGATCTCTTTATAAACGGGATCTCCATCGAAAACAATCAACACAGAGTTTTGTTTTGCAAAAATGATCTCCGGAGGATCATTCTTCAGCTCATTGGATTTACTTACCGCAACTTTAGAAAGGGCCAGTGAAGATTTCAATTCATCGAGAGAAAATTCCATCTCCCATTTTACCGACTCCTCTTCCAGGGTTTTCTTAAACCGCTGGACCTTGGCAGGATCGATGGTATCAATTCCCGGGAACCGTACATTCAGGATCTTCACATCAAAGATGGTACAATTCCCGGTTTCACGATCTGTACTGAATCTTGAATCTGACCAGATGGCTCCGAAAACTGGTGTAGTGATCTTTAATGTCGTGAAGGAGATGGCAGCCCTGGCATAGAGATGATCACCCTTCAGGGAATCCGGCTGAGGCTGATAGATGATGATGTCGGATTTGGCGTTTTTGATCTCTTTAGGCCAGCTTCCTTCAGCCTGAAGCATTGCAGGAAACAAAAGAATACTCAACAGAAGCATTCCGAGGCACAAACGCAATTTAAATTTCAGTGTTTTCATGCTATAAGGTTATTTTGGATTACAGATCCGTACGAATGATACTTATCAACCAGAATTTGCACTTTACCATACAAATATAATTAGTTGGGCTTAATTTCAACTAATAATTGAAGCTAAATCCGCAGTTTTAAAGACAAAAAAGACCAATTTTAGTAATTTGTATATGTTTTTAATATCTTTGCCTGTTCAGCATCTATTCTTAGATGCTGAACTGTAAGGAAAATCAACTTTTTCAGAATGAGAAAACATCAGTGGCTCTTATTGTTTTTGCTGTTTGTAATTCCGCCTCATATCTCTGCTCATCAACAGGATTCCCTTTCTGTCCCGGCTCAACCCCATCATAAAAATGTCATCAAATTCAACCCGACTCCAATGTTGTTATGGAGTAAGAATAACATTACATTCAGCTATGAAAGAATATTGAATTCCAGGCAATCGGTTACATTGTCACTTGGTTACCTTGAATTCCCTGCCTTGTTTAAAGATACGATAGTCAATCTTGTTGCCATCAACGGAAAAAGCAAATACGGGATTAATGTTGCCGTGGAATACCGCTTCTACCTTGCAAAAAGGAATTCCAGGCCAATTCCTGACGGCGTTTATCTTGCACCTTATTTCAGTTATTACGGGTATCATTTTACAAACAACATTGACGTGCTTTATACCAACATTGACAGTGCAGGAATGGTAAAAGGCAACTTCTACATTTTTAACCTTGGAGTGGAATTGGGTTACCAGTTTGTTTTCTGGAAAAGGTTTACGCTTGATTTTGTTCTTTTCGGGCCTTCGATCAGCTATTATGGAGGCGGGGTTGACATCACGGGGAACATAAACATCGAACGGCTGAAAGACATCGACAACGATTTTTACAATAAATTAAAAGAAAAGTACCCGCTGATCGGGGACTTTGTTGTAAACAAGTCCTTCAGGCAAAACGGAAAACTTGATCTCTTCAGTCTGGGTTTCCGGTATCTTCTACAGATTGGATTTCATTTTTAATAATTCCTAACTGAAACTATAACTAATTCTTGAATTATGAAAAAAACGATTGTTATCCTGGCAGTAGTAATTTGCCTTCCATTCATCCTGAAGGCGCAAAAAGTAGAACTTACACCCTTTGGCGGATATGTTTTTCCGGGAACCATGCAGGGTGATTATGCAGATATCCGCTTTAAGGATAATGGCCAGTATGGCGGCATGCTCAGCATTGCTGTAAGCCGGGTGATGGATGTGGATTTTATCTACAACCGTTCTGATACAAAAGCGCAGATCACATACGCCAATATTGTGAATAACATAAGCTACCTGGAAGTCCCGGTCAGCATTAATTACATGCATATCGGGTTTACAAAGAATTTCAGGGTCAATCCGACTGTTTCTCCATTTGTAGGATTTAACCTTGGAACATGTCTTATTTATCCAAAGGCAGATTATTCCGATCAGTGGTTTTTCTCGATGGGAATCAATGCCGGGGCGAAAATTTATTTCAGTAAAAGGGTCGGCCTTCGTCTCCAGGCCCAGGGAATGATGCCTGTACAAGGAACAGCATTTTCAATGTTTGTAGGAACCGGTGGAGGAGGAACCAGTGTTTCCGTATATTCGACATTATTCCAGTTCGGATTTACCGGCGGACTTATTTTCCGCCTGGGAAAAATGTAACCAAATCATTTGTACATAGTATACATGCTAACCATCCATTTATTAATCAAATTTTTCCGTTATGAAAACAAAACTCTTCATGATTATTGCTCTTGGGATACTTGCTGTCACAGCGTGTACCAAATATCCCCCGGCATCCGGCCGGCTGACCGAGGACCTTGTGATTTACACAAAGTATGATGTCGGCGTTAATTTCTACAATTATCACACCTTTGCCATCGTTCCAAAAATAACGTACATCAACGGGAAAGATTCATCTTACCTTACCGATGCCAATGCCATTGCATTGCTGAACAGGATCTCTTCGGACATGATTGGCCGCGGATTTGTAAAAGTTGACTCAACGCAGAATCCCGATCTGGCAATCAATGTAACAGCAATCAAAACCACAAACACTACTGTTTATTATCCCGGCTGGTATTGGGGATATCCTGCCTATTATTCTCCGGGATGGTGGGGATATCCGGGATATAACTATTATTATCCATACTACCCGACCTATATTACATCGTATTCATCCGGAACGGTGATCATTGATCTTGCCGACTTTAAATACCCGACCGCTGATAAAAAAGTCATGATCCGGTGGAACGCTTATATCAGGGCATTGCTGACCGGGAATCATTCGCAATCTGAAATCCTCCAGAGTGTCGACCAGGCCTTTAACCAGACACCATCGTTAAAGACAACACCAGAACCGTTAGCAAAATAAGGTATTAATTATAAAAAGATAAGAAGATGAAAAAAATTACATTCATTCTCACGGTTTTTGTTTTTATGGCTGGCATAGCACAAAGCCAGGATGAGAAAACAACGTTGGGTTTTAAACCCAGTTCCTATTATACATTCTCATGGAATACCACGTTCACCATGGGTGACTTCAACAAATGGGTAGGTAATGCCAGTCCTGCAGGATTTGATTTCGGCGGCCGGTACAATCTGCAAGGCGGACTGGTGGCTGGGTTCAATATTTCATGGCAAAGAATATCACAGAGCTATGGATACCAGACTGCTTATTTTACGGATGGTTCGGCAATCACTGCGACGAATTACCGGTTTACATGGATGGTGCCATTCCAGGGTGTGATTGGATATCATTTCATCCCTGCAAAGATGGTTTCTCCATACGTCAGTCTCGGAATCGGCGGCGATTACATGGAACACCATGTGCTGATCCAGGAATTTGATATCTATAATACCCGCTGGGATTTTTCGCTGACACCGGAAGTCGGGGCATTGATAAAATTCGGTTATTTTTCGCAATGGGGAGCACTGGTTGCCTTTAATTACAAATGGACGACAAACAAGATTGATTTCGAGAATTACAACTGGACATCAAAGAATCTGCAGATGCTGAACCTGAAGGTAGGCCTGACGTACATTTTAAGATAGCGTGTAAGCCGAAACAAAGTTTATCAATGCTTTTCAGGGCATACTGATCCGATCAACCTGCCGGCACCAGCAACACAATCAAAATGCGGGTCCGGCAGGTTTTTCATGAAGGTTGCTGAGTCCGAACATGTATCATTGGTAATTGATTACTTTAGCTGATAAAGAGAGGTCTGTTATGAATGATAAATCTTTTCTGAAGAACACAATGGATGCGGCAATCCGCATTGGGATCCTTTTCCTGTTGATTGGATGGTGTTTTAAGATCCTGCAACCTTTCCTGGGAATCATCATGTGGGGAATAATAATTGCTGTGACAATTTATCCCCTGCACGTGATCGTAAAGAAAAAACTGGGCGGCAGGAATACCCTCAGCGCGATCTTACTGACGACCGTTCTTCTCCTGATTATCCTCATTCCCTGTCTGTTCCTGGGGCAATCAATGATTTCAGGATTACAATCACTCGTTGATCTGTATCAAACAAACCAGTTAAAGATTTCTGCCCCACCAGATTCAATCCTTTCATGGCCTGTCATTGGTAAAACATTCCATTCATTGTGGAAGACCGCTGCAGAGGATCCGGGGCAAATACTGAAGACATATAGTCCCCAGATCAAAACGGGATTCAGCTGGGTGGTTTCATTTGCTTCACAAGCTGCCATGGGTTTCCTGATGATACTTGCTTCAATTGTTATTTCAGCAGTTTTTCTGATCTATTCCGATAAAGGCGGAATTGCTGCACATAATCTCTTTGTCAGGCTGGCTGGTGACCAGGGTGAACATTTTGCAAAGATCACAGAAGTAACCATCCGGAATGTTTCCCGGGGGATCATCGGGGTTGCCTTTATCCAGGCAGCACTTGCAGGCATAGGTTTCTTGATTGCAGGCGTGCCACTGGCAGGTCTGTGGGCACTGGTTTCCCTGTTCCTGGCAATCATTCAGATCGGGGTTACACCGGTTTCAATTGTTGTGGTCATCTATATGTTTTCAACGGCCGGTACACTTACCGCGGTGTTGCTCACGATCTGGCTGATCCTGGTGGGTTTGTCCGATAACATCTTAAAGCCCTTGTTGCTTGGTAAAGGAGCGCCAGTGCCGATGCTGGTTATATTCCTTGGAGCGATCGGCGGATTTATCTTCTCCGGTTTTATGGGCTTGTTTCTTGGAGCAATTGTGCTGTCGATAGGTTATAAACTTTTACAGGCCTGGCTGGATGAAAAGCAGAGTGAATAAAGGAATTTCAGGTTTGCTGATCATGCTTTCAGCCTTATCTCCGTTTGTTACTCAAGGGCAGGCAAAGAACAAGGCGTTTAAACAGGATGATGTCTGGAGCATCTTCACGCGTGAGAGCAAACAGGCAGAGCGCGACAGCATTTCCCTGGAACCTCCAAAACTGTACAAGCCTTACCTGGCGGTGACGCCTTTCGTAGGTTATAATCCGGCCTATGGAATGCTGATCGGTGTTGGAAGCACGGTTGGCTTATACCTTGGGAAACCTGTAACTACGCCGATCTCTTCTGCAGTGGTGTCAGTAAATTTCACATCCAAAGCCCAGAAGATCATTAACCTGAGAACCAATGTCATCACGAATGGATGCCGCTTCATCCTTCGCGGCGACTGGAGGTACATGGTTTTTTCACAACCCACCTACGGACTGGGATCAGGAATAAAACGCAATAACCAGGAGATCGTTTTCGGGGAAGGAGGAGAATCTGATGTTTCTTCAGGGGCGAAACAACCGTTGAATTATGATTATGTCAGGTTATATGAGACCTTCTATTTCAGGATCACAAAAAAGTTTTACGCCGGTTTCGGTTACTTCCTGGATAATTATTCAAGGGTCGTTGATCATTTGCTGAATCTTGATACGATACCCAACGTTCTGACCAGTCATTATAAATATTGCAAAGATCATGGGTTTGATCCTGAGGATCAGACCATGTCCGGTATTAGTTTTGAGGTCCTGCTTGACAGTCGTAACAATACCATCAGGCCAACAACAGGATTTTTGGCAAACATTGCTTTACGGTCAAATTTCACCTTCCTGGGAAGTTCAAAAAACAGCCTGATGCTGAATACTGAATTCAGAACTTATGTCCGTCTTTCAAAACGACGTGCCGATCATCTTATCGGCTTCTGGTACCTTGGGCAGTTCACACAGTCCGGAAAGGTTCCTTACCTGGGATTGCCGGCTATTGGGTGGGACATGTACAACCGGACAGGCAGAGGCTACATCCAGGGAAGCATCAGGGGAATAGATTTGATTTACGGGGAATCGGAGTATCGTTTTCCGATCAGCCGGTACACCGGCATCCTGGCGGGTGTAGTGTTTGTGAATGCAACCACGGCAAGTTCGGATGATGATACAAGGAAGCTCTTCGAATATATTGATCCTGCTGCAGGGTTTGGTTTGCGTGTGATGTTCAACCGGAAAACCCTTTCGAATTTAACCGTAGATTGCGGTTTTGGCAAAAATGGTACGATCGGGGTCTACTTTAACCTGAATGAAACGTTCTGAGAATAACACGGCCTGCATGAAATTTTGGTTTGTTAAAACCTGACCGCACAAAGCACCTGCAGGGAGTACATCCAGTCATCCAGCTTTCCAAAATCAAAGACTTTAATCTCCCCTCCTACATTCAGATGTTTGTTCAAAGGATAGATGTACGATCCTGAAACCTCGTAGTTGGAGAGTGACCATGTTTTCGTTACGATCTTTTCCCCGAAACCGGAGACTTTGCTTGTGATCATGGCCATTCCCATTCCGACGCCAAGATAAAAATGATCGATTATTCTCATTCGTGCCAGCAGCAGAAAAGGAACAACGACACGATCGGCCTGGACAGCTGTATCGGCAGTGACCTGGTTTGAAACCCGGAATAATCTGTAGTAGCCCGTTTCAACCCCGAGGCTGAGCCTGTACTCCGGCTCCCAGAAGAATTTAAAGGAGACCCCTGCAAAGTTGTTCTTCATGTTCTGGTCGCCATTTTGCAGGTTATTTATGTAATGAGTCCATCCGGCACCAACGGTAAGTGTATAATGGTTCGGGTGAACTTTCACACTGTCCTTCTGTTGTGCAAAAGCAAACGATGCAAGGAGAACCAATGCCAGGGTAATCGCTGTTTTAATTTTGTCCATATCGTTATTCCTGTATGTAATGATAATATGCTACCACGTATGGATAATTTGTCAATAATCCATCAAAGAGACCGTTCTCAATATAATTCTGGATCCAGGAAGGAGTGTCAATGGTCCAGCAAACAGCAATCCTGCCTTCATCATGGATTTGCTGAACAAGATCATTCTGCGTCCCAAGTGTCCACCGCGGGGCCCAGACTCTTGAATTTGCCTGTCTTACATCATCAACAGTGAGTTCACATAATGTCGGAACATTCTGGTAGTCCGGATAAGCAAGCACGGCATTCATCACGTCGGTCGTGGGGATTCCTATGAAGATCACCAGGTCCCTGCCCTTCTCACTGGCCCTCTGCAAGGCTCTTTTTTGCATGGGAATGATGACGGGTACAGCTTCGGCCGTCTTCATGTCGAGGTACACGAACCGCAACGAAGTGCTGTCGACCACATAAGTCAGAACCTCTTCGAGGCTAGGGATCTTCTCGCCATGGATCAGCCTGATAAAATGTGAGATCTGAAACCAGGTGAATGAGCTGATCGGTCCTGAAAGCGGTCCTTTCTCGGTAAGACGTGTATTGATGTCATCATCATGATAGATGAATGGCACCCCGTCGCTACTGAGTCTTGGATCCACTTCGACGCCCGTTGTTCCGAGACTCTCCGTATACCTTACCATGGCAATGCTGTTCTCGGAGACAGGCAGCCTGTCAGAATTCCTTCCACCAGCCCGGTGACCCAGGATGTAGAAATTGCCATTTTTCACCTTATCCGAAAATGGCCGGATGTACCGGAATGTCAGCGCCTGATCAGGCAGGCCGCTGTCCTTGCCATACGCGCCTCTGATGGTAATCTGCTGAGTACTGTTGCCTGAAAGAATTGAAACCCCGCCATCGGTTTTTGAGATGTACATATTGATCAGACCGGTTGCATCGCTGTAACCATCCCGCCAGTAACCCTGGATAAAAATGACCGAATCAAGATGGCCGACTTCAAGGATGCAGTGTTTACCGTTGTTATTGGCAATCAGAAGGCCTGACCGGTTCCACTTGACGATCACCTGGTCACCGAACAATTCCGACCCGGAAGTCACGCTGTAAACGCCTTCCATGAGAAGTTTCGAAGATTGCTGCAGAGGATAGGTCTCCTTCATGAACTCGGTCGGACCAAGGGAAGGAACAGGAACATTTTCAACCTTATTGCAACTGTACAGAAACAGTAAAAGCCCAAGCAGGCTCAAATATTTTATTTTCATAAAATCCAGCTAAAATTGAGTTCGGGAATATGATAGTACCTGTTAAACGTGGTAAAGATCATCCAGGTTGGCCAATAGGCTTTCACATAATTATCTTTGAAACCGATAGCAAGCACTTTGTTCTTGTGAATCCGTTGTTCAATATAAAATGCAAACGTGGCACCATTGATGAAATTTTTCGAATTGATCACTTCATTATCTCCGGATTTAGTAACTGCCCTGGCCATGATCACAAGTTCGCTCTTTACTGTAAAAGCCATCTTTTTCAGCTTATACCCGACAGAGAGATTTGGGTAATGGAGCCAGTACAGGGCGCTGTTGTTAAAGCCGGCCTGTTTCAACTGACCGTAAGTAAAAGCCACGTCCCAACCCACTTTAACACCAAGATTTTTGTAGAGATAGCTGAATCGTGGTCCCAGGGCAAGTTGATTGGAAACAACCAACGTCGTCAGGTCGCCTTCAATTGAGAAGTTCCATGGCAGTCCGAACGTAGAATGAATATTGACCAATGGCGCCTGGTAAGCGTTTTCGAGCAGATCCTTCGGGGGCATAACCATGGAAAGTCCTGCCGAAACCTGGAATCCCCAAACCTTGTAATGATGCGGGAACTGAATGGCATGCCTGGTAATGTCGAATGTATCATGACGTGCGGGTTCCTGTGCGTAAAGCGGGAAAAAACCGGTCAGCAACAAAAGAAAAATAAGGGTAAATCGTGAGATCATTTTCAGGATTTAAAATGATTACTGAATCCTATTGATAAATAAAACACAAACTTAATCAACAATTCCGAAAATTGTTCAAATTTTTATACGATGAGCCGATAAAGATAAATGCCTGCAATAGTGCATCCCCCACGGGGATGGCCTTCCGGGTTATCAATCAAAACAAAATTGCATCCCCTACAGGGATGATGGCCGTATCATCCAACGTTTCTACAATAGTGCATCCCCTACGGGGATGATGGCCGTATCATCCAACATTTCTACAATAGTGCATCCCCTACGGGGATGGCCTTGCGGGTTACCAATCAAAATAAAATTGCATCCCCTACAGGGATGATGGCCGTATCATCCAACATTTCTACAATAGTGCATCCCCTACGGGGATGGCCTTGCGGGTTACCAATCAAAACAAAATTACATGTTCTTTTTGGTGATCATTACAAGAAAAAAAAATCCTAAAGTAAACATGGATTCACCTTGGGGATTCCTGTAGGGAATCCATTTCTGTAGATTGGCAGGATCAGGTAAAATCAACCCTGTAGGGGTTGCAAAGTTTCTACCCATAAAATTCAAACAAATATTGTTCATTAAAGGTCACTTCATATTTCATTAAACACTCAAGATATTCTTCTTTGAATGTTTTTGACCTGTGATGAATTTTTTGATTGTTAATATAATTGTATATGTTTGGGAGCTGTGACCGGCTGTAAGAAAATGCTCCATATCCTTCCTGCCACTGGAATTTCTTATTAATCAACTTCTGATTATTGATATACAGTGTAGAACTCCTTTTAATGTCCCTTACAAGATCTGAAATTGAAATAGAAGTATTCAGTCCGGCCAAAATATGGATATGGTCAGGCATTCCATTAACAGCAATGGATTTATGATTCTTGTTTGTGACAATCCTGCTGATATAGCTGTATACTTCTTCCTGGATTTCTTCATAGATACAACATTCTCTTCCTTTGGGTGAAAATACCATGTGGATATAAACCTGGGAATAAACTGCTGCTTTCATAAAAATATTTTTTGTGATTAATTATTTGGATTAGGAATCGGGTTAATCGGGTTGAATCGAAAAGGTAACATGATTATCAAAAATATTTTTCTCAAATGATAATCTTTGGGGATGATTCTGGCGGAATCTCTCGATAAAAAATTGCATCCCCTACAGGGATGATGGCCGTATCATCCAACGTTTCTACAATAGTGCATCCCCTACGGGGATGGCCTTGCGGGTTACCAATCAAAATAAAATTGCATCCCCTGCAGAAATGATGGCCGTATCATCCAACGTTTCTACAATAGTGCATCCCCTACGGGGATGGCCTTGCGGGTTACCAATCAAAATAAAATTGCATCCCCTGCAGGGATGATGGCCGTATCATCCAACGTTTCTACAATAGTGCATCCCCTACGGGGATGGTCTTCCGGGTTATCAATCAAAACGAAATTACATGTTCTTTTTGGTGATCATTACAAGAAAAATAAATCCTTAGGTAAACATGGATTCACCTTGGGGATTCCTGTAGGGAATCCATTTCTGTAGATTGGCGGGATCAGGTAAGAATCAACCCCGTAGGGGTTGCATTGTAAGGATAATGCGGGTATGAATGATTACTTAGCCATTGATCTATTGGGATGTGGGTATCCCCATGAGATAATGAATCTGAACGTTTGATCTCAGAGGATATCTTCCTCATGCTTCGGAGTAAACCATTTCTGGGCAATGAATGTGGGAATTACTGCACTTGCAACAACCACGCCAACCAGGACAGAGTACTGAACCTGGTTGATGAGACCGGCCTGTAAACCAAACAAACTTGAAATCGTTCCAAAGGTCAGGCCGGTGCTCATTAACAATGTCGTGTACGTTTTCCCTTCGGGGATAAATTTTCGGGCAAACGGGAATACACCGATGAATTTGCTCGAGATCTTCAGGAAGAACAAAATGATGAAAAGTGCCAGTGATGAATAAATCAATGGAAACGAGATCTTCATTCCTCCGACGATAAAAAAGATCGGTGTTATGAATGCATAAGCTACCGTCCTTAGCCTGTTGCGAACAACCACGGTCCTTCGCTCTTCCTTGAAATGGCGCGACATGAGCAAACCAAGGATGAATGCAGGTAATACTGCATGTCCTTCGCCCAGTTCGGCAAAGAAAATAAAAACGATGAGTGCAAGAAAGATGAATTTCAGTTCGGGTTCAATGACTTTTCCCGATAACATTTTATGCCGCAGGATGAAAAGAGAAAACCGGTCAATCAGCAGAATCACGGCTGTTGAAACGACAACGAACAACCCGGTATAAAGTGTAGGTTTAATGAAAATAATGCTCAATGCCAATGCTGTTCCCATATCTGTAATGAAGGTGGCCGACATGATCAGCTTCCCGATTTTTGTCCGGGAAAGACCAGTCTCAACCAGCACTGAATAGACCACGGCAAGAGATGTTGTCGAGAGCGCTGTTCCGGCTATCAGTGATGCCTGGAGGGTCCATCCTGAAACATAATACGTATAAAGTGAAACAACAATGAAAGGAACAAAGAACGAGAAAAAGCCAATCAGGAAACTCTCCCTGAACTTCTCTTTCATTTGCTTCAGGTCAACTTCTGTTCCTGCAAGAAATGTCAGCGTGATACCACCGAACTTGGCGATGTAGATCATCCACTCTTCGGTATGGAATCCAAGATTTCCAAGAATGCTTCCAAGCAGGATCTCAATGATCGCAACGGAAAGTCCGAATCGCAATGAGATCAGGCTGGCAATAAAAATTGTGATACCTATGATTAGGGGAATAATGTCGGCATGCATACCTATTGGTAATTTACCTGATTAAGATGTATTAATTTTTTTATCCATGCAAGCATCAGTTCATCCTTCATGAATGAACCTGCAAACTGCAATCCCAGGGGAAGCCCGGCGGCAGTCGTTCCCGATGGAACAGAAACGGTAGGCAGCCCCATGTAAGTCCAGGGAAGATTCATCAGCGGACTCCCGGTTGAACTCAATCCTTCAGGGGCTTCCGTGCAGGATGATGGAGAAAGCCAGAGATCGATTTGGTTCATTGTGCTGATCATTTCAAAATTTGCTCTCAGGACATTCCTGCCCTGCCTTGCATTTTCAAGCATTTCCGGCGTTACCAACCGGCCTTTTAGAATCAGTTCTTTCGTAGTTTTCCTGTAAAGATTTTCATACTGATGAAACCAATTATTGTGAACCCCGGCAAAATCGGCAGCAATCATGGAACGATGGGTTTTATTGATCGTCTCAATATCGCCCAAAGCATCAATCCTGATCACTTTGAAGCCAGCTTGTTCAAACTGAAGAACAGCTGACTCAAAAAACCGGCGCACTTCATCATCTGACTGCTCCAGATACTTCCCGGTGACAACACCAATAACAGGATTCCGGTCAGCTAAGTTGGCTTCTGTTTTCCATTGCCGGCAAAGGATTCCGGCAACCATTTCAATTCCTGAAAGATCTTGTGAAAAGAAACCCACATGATCTGCAGATTCCGAAAAAGGGATTATTCCGTCCGTTGCAATCCGGCCAAAACTGGGTTTAAATCCATTGACTCCGCAGAATGCCGCAGGTCGTGTAACCGAGCCGATTGTTTGGGTACCCAGTGCCAGCGGGACAAATCCGCATGCCACTGCGGCTGCAGAGCCGCTGCTTGAACCACCGGGAGTATGAGTTACTTCGTATGGATTACAGGTTGGGCCGGGTTCAAAGTAGGCGAACTCGGTTGTCACAGTTTTACCAAGGATCAATGCCCCGGCCTCTTTCAGGCGTGTGATGACGGAAGATTCTTTCCCTTCAAAAAGTCTTTCAGGAAGTAAAGAACCTGCTTTAGTCGGAAAACCATCCACCCTGAAAAGATCCTTGACACCAACCGGAATGCCGAAAAGTACAGGCCTGTTGTGAATGTCAGGATACTTCTTTTGCAGTTCTTCTGCTTCCTTCAATAACCTTTCCCTGCGCCCAGGCTCCGGTAATAAGGCATGAATCACGGGATCTACCACATCGATCCTGTCACAGATCGTGTTGATAAAGTCCTGCAAATCTATCTTTCCGTCATGAAGATCTGCTGCGGTCTGAGACAACAATAAAGGAGCGGTGTAGCTCATCAGATAACCCCGTTTAATTTGAGCTGGTCAATTTCCTCGCCGGATAGTCCCAGCAGACCTGAATAAATTTCAAAATTATTTTCACCAATCTCCGGGGCAGGCCGGCGATCGGGCTTTTCGACAATTGAACTCATCTTGACAGGATTCCCGGCAATTTTTATCGTTCCTGCTTTTGCATCTTCAACCTCCACGATCATGTTACGCGACAACACCTGCTTATCCTTCATGATCTTATCGATGGTATTGATCGGGCCACAGGGAATACCAGCTTTATCGATGGCTTCAATCCATTCTTCAGCAGTTTTAGTAATGATCGTTTTATCAAGTTCGGCATTCAGTTCAGTAATGTTCTGGGTCCTGAGCTTGTTTGTTTTGAAGCTGCTGTTCTCCGCCAGTTCAGGCCTGCCAAGGACTTCACACAGTTTCACCCAGAGAGAATCGTTCCCTGCAGCGATCACGAAATAGCTGTCGCTTGCTTTATATGCCTGAAATGGCGTGATGGTCGGGTGTCGATTGCCCAACGGTTCCGGCGATTTATTCTCCACCTGGTAACGTGTGATGGCATTTTCAAGGATTGAAACCTGGCAGTCGAGCATGGCTATATCCACCTTTTGTCCGAGACCTGTGATGGTGCGCTGGTGAAGGGCTGCAAGGATTCCAATGGCGGTATAGAGTGAAGCAGTGATATCCCCCAGCGACATTCCAACACGGGTAGGTGGTGAATCCGGCCAGCCGGTAATACTCATGATCCCTCCCATCGCCTGTGCAAGAATATCGTAGGATGCCTTGGAAGAAGAAGGACCGGAATGTCCGTAGCCGGATGAGGCAGCATAAATGATTGCAGGATTCACTTCCTTCAAAATATCATATCCAAGTCCAAGTTTCTCCATTGTTCCCGGACGGTAATTCTCGATAATGACATCGAATTTTTTAACCAGGTCTTTCAGTATTTCCTTGCCTCTTGTTGATTTCAAATTGAGTGAAATGCTTTTCTTCTCACGGTTGATGCTGAGAAAATAGAGGCTTTGTCCGTTCCTGAAAGGTCCGAAACACCGTGAATCATCACCGGTTTCAGGGATTTCAACTTTGATGACTTCGGCGCCAAGATCGCTCAGGATCATTGTACAATAGGGGCCGGCAAGCACCCTGCTCAGATCGAGAATTTTTATGTTTTGTAGTGGATTCATTTATTATTAGTCCGTGAGTTTCTTCGTGAATTTGATTTTGATTTTTTTACCACTAAGACACTAAGTTCACTAAGGGACACTGAGAAAAAACAATTATCTTGAACTTAGTGTTTCTAAGTGTTCTCAGTGCCTTAGTGGTAATTATTTTTTATTTGTTGTTTTTTAATATTTCAAGACACAGCTTTTCGGCTGTTATCGGCATGGATTTAATCCGCAGACCAAGTGCATCGTCAATAGCATTTGCAATCATCGGTGCAACCGGGATCATCGGGTGTTCTCCCATTCCGCGCGCCCCGAAAGGTCCGTCGGGCTGCGCCACTTCGATGATGATCGGAACAATTTCCAGCGGGATATCCAGTGCTGTTGGAATTTTATAATCCGTGAAATTCGGATTCAGCATCTTTCCGCGGTGATCGAATTTCATCTCTTCATAGAGGACTGTAGATATTCCCTGTAACAACCCGCCGACGATCTGCCCTTTGACCAGGCTTGGATTCAATGCTTTCCCGACATCGATTGCTTCCACGACTTTCAGGATTCTCATCTTACCCGTTTGTTTGTCGATCTCCAGGATCACGGCAGCCGCTCCCACCGTGTAATGAACATTGGGATGCCCGCCCTGGCTGGTGTCAGGATCAGCATTGGTGGATGAAAATTCAGGCATGAAAATCCCTCGGCCAAGGACAGGTCCTCCGCGGTACGTCCCGTCATCCATCTGGATCCCGTTGATGATAAACTCTTTCAGGGATAATTCAAAGTCAGGTTTGGTCCGGCACCTAACTTTTTCATCTTCCAGGTAAAGAGAATCTGCCGGCAGAAATTTGCTTCTCGCAACGAGCGCAAAGATCTGGTCACGTGCATCAATGGCTGCGTTTCTCACGGCATTGCCGCAACTCCATGTTACATGCGATGCAACCGTCTGCCATTCATAAGGATTCCTGTCGGTATCAGGATTTTCGGTGCGAATCTTGGATGTCGGCACCGAAAGAATCTCTGCAGCAATTTGTGCCATCACTGTCAGAAGTCCCTGCCCGATATCCATCCCGGAGATCAGGAGATTGATACTTGCATCCTCGTTGAATTTCAGGAAACAGGATGAAGAGGCATTGGGTGGCATGGCAGGAGCTTTCCAGAACAACGCAAAACCTTTACCAATAGCCAGGTCCGGATTCTTTGATTTAATCTTTTTACCCCATTCGATCTCTTTTGCAACTTTACTGATGGCTTCTGATAAGCCGTTTGGATTCATATGCGCACCATAGGCGGTGAGATCGCCTTCTTTGATCATATTCTTCCGTCTGATCTCAACATCATCAATCCCGAGATGTTTCGCGATCCGGCTCATGTGGGATTCCAGACCAAAGAGAAATTCCGAATAGCCGAACCCGCGGTAAGGCCCACCTGGAGGAAGATTGGTATAGATACAATAAGAATCGATGGAAACATTTTTTATGTTGTAAGGACCAATGGCAGATAACCCGACGGCATTCACCACGTTGGCGGCATATTCAACATAAGCGCCGGCATCCCAGTAAAGATCGTGTTTCAAGGCAGTGATGGTTCCATCTTTTTTCACGCCCACTTTCAGCTTAGCAACAACACCAAGCCGTTGATACGTATTATAAAATTCCCGTTCACGGTTCCACATCATTTTCACCGGATGTCCCTGGACCTTCATTGCAATTGCTGCGGCCATGATCTCCATGGTAACACCTGCCTTGGAGCCGAATCCACCGCCAACATGCGGTGCAATAACGCGGATATCATTATGACGGATACCCAGTGGTGCCAGAGCTTTTGCAAAAAGATTACGCTGCGTGTTGGGAGATTGTGAAGAAGCCCAAACCGTCAGCCGTCCCGAATGATCATATTTTGCTACTGCTGCATGATATTCAATGGCGCAATGAGAAAATCTGGGAACTTCATACGTGTCTTCCAGGATGTAATCAGCTTCTTCAAATCCTTTATCCGGCTCACCTTTCCGGATCTTCCTGTGATGGGCGATATTGGAATCTGCCTTGGGGAAGAACCAGGGAACATGAACATAATTCATTAAGTCGGGATGCAGGATCTCTGCACCTTCTGCAATCGCTTCGAGCGGACCCAGGACTTTAGGAAGCGGTGTATAATTCACCTTCACCAGCTGGGCACCTTTGATAGCAGCCTGCGGTGTCCGGGCAATCACAGCGGCAATCTGTTCGCCGAAAAACCTGACACGGTCCTGGGCAAAAATGTAACGGTCATTCATGTAGAGACCGAAATTGTACGGAAAATCCTTTCCCGTGACAACAGCCAGAACTTCCGGAACCTTCAGTGCTTCCGAGGTGTTGATGCTGTTGATCATGGCATGGGCATGAGGACCTTCCACGACTTCTGCATACAACAGATCCGGGCCAAACTCCAGGTCATCAGTAAACAGTGCAGCGCCCGAAACTTTTTCTTTTCCGTCAACCTTCACGACCGGTTGTCCGATATATTTATAAGCATCCATTATTGTTCCTGTTTGGTGAATTCAAGAATTGCTTCAATTACCGGTGTATACCCGGTGCACCTGCAGAGGTTTCCGGCAATCGCTTCCTGGATCTGGTGAACCGTGGGATGCGGGTTCTTCGTCACCAGTTCTGTTGCTGACAGGATCATTCCCGGTGCGCAGTATCCGCATTGAAAAACATTGTGTTCAAGGAAAATTTTCTGCAAAGGGGAAAGACCATTCTTCGAAATTCCTTCGAGTGTAGTGATTTCCTGCCGGTCAGCTTCGATGGCAAAAACCAGGCAACTCCTGACTGTGCATCCATTCAGCATCACGGTACATGCCCCGCAATCGCCGCTGTCGCAGCCGCATTTCGGGCTTTTTGTGCCCATCCTGTCGCGAAGAAGCTCCAGCAGGGTTTCGTTGGGTTCCACATAGATGGACCTTGCTTCGCCGTTCAGTAAAAATGAGATCTTTTTCATACGTGTGATCAATGTGCGATAATCCGTGGTTTCCTGTAACGGTCCAATGCTGTTGTGAGAGCTCTTTCAAACATGACTTTCGTCATGTGCATCCGGTACTCTTTCGTTGCCCTTACATCCGTAATCGGGGCAATGACAGTTTCAATAATGACTTTGGCTTTTTCAATCGTCTTTTCAGAAAGTCCTTCTGAATTCAGCAATTCCTCAACCTCCGGTGATCTTTTAGGGATCGGACCGACGGATCCAAATGCAACACGGAAATGTTTTTCCGAGAGTACGAGTACACTCACATTCGCTTGTGAAAGATCCTCTCCCGAATAGCGCATCATCTTCTGGTAGGCGCCTGCATATTTTTTTTCCGGAAGCGGAATAGAAATGTGTGTAACAATTTCGTCATCCTGAATGGCAGTCTTCCTGTTTTCAATGAACCAATCCCCGATCGGGTAGCTCTTTTCGCCGTTCACGCTGCGTGTATGAACACAGGCATCATGCACCAGCAGGGGCGTGGCACTGTCCATGCACGCCACAGCCGAACAGATATTTCCGACCATGGTTGCCCGGTTCCTGACTCCTGTCGAAGCGACCAGCCCGGCTGCTTCGTAAAGGATATTTGCTTTTTCCATGATCAATGAAGATGATCTAAGGTCAAAGAATGTCGCCAGAGCACCGATGTGAAGCTCTTTTCCGGCCATCCGGATCTCCTTCAATTCATGGATTCCCTTGATGTCGATCAGGAGCTGAGGAACACGATAACCCTGTTTCATCTGGTTGGCAAGATCGGTTCCACCGGCCAGCAACCGTGCATTTTTCCCATGTTCACCGAGAAGCCGGATTGCATGATCAAGCGACCCGGGTTTCTCGTATCCGAATTCATACGGAATTGCCATACTAAAATTTTTTACAGATTAACTTGCTATCCTTCAATTGCAATGACGCGGCACATCGAGGATTCCAGTTCAATTCCCCGCAATGGGAACAGCCCGACCCACACGCGTTTATTGTTTACCTTATCGATTTCTCCACCGAGGTTTTCAGCGTGAACCAATCCTTTTGGGAATAATTTCAGGTGCATGACCTGGTAATAGATATCAGGAGGAAACATCTCATCCCATGATTTTCCATAATCAGCGATCAGTTTTGCTTCTGCTTCCTTGAACCGTTTCGGGTGCCAGTCGCGGATGATCGTATTCATGGGGTGATCAGCACTTCCGCAATCCACACCGATCCATTTGATCTTCATATCCAGTGCCCACTGGTGAAACTCGGGACTTGGCCCCGGATGCTTGACGAAATACCTGAGTTCATCCGATTCAGGCTGATCCCATGCATACCTGTTATAGCCGGTATTGATGATCAGGATGTCTCCTCTCTTGATTTCTGCTTTTTTCATGAGCATTTCGGGAGAATACAAACTATAATCTGAAACCTCATCAGAAATATCAACCACAACACCTGGACCATACCAGAAATCCAGCGGTGTATCGCCGATCGTCCGGCCACTCGAATGAAAATGAATTTCGCCGTCGATGTGTGTTCCCACATGATTGCTGGTTTTAATGATCTGTCCATTGGCGCCCTGTCCCATGTGTGCACCTGCAATTCTCTTGAAATACTGGATCTGCAGCGGCATGTAACTCGGCCATGGTGGTGTGTGAATACTTAAACGTTGGGTCAGATCGTGAATTTTTACTTCACTCATGAATTTGAAAAGTTCCTGTGGATTCATAGTTGCTGGTTTGAACTGTTAATATTTTGGATCGTGATATAATGCGTGACATGTGATGTGAAACTAATGTACTCATTTATTTTAACACTCTGATCTGTTTTGCAAGTCCTTCATAAGCATTTTTGAAAGGTTCCATGGGAGCGCTTAACACCCCGGCTCCCACCTGCCCTACACCGGGATTCTTATGTGCAACCCCGGTATCGATAAATGGTGTGATGTTTTTTTCAATCACTTTCCGTATATCAATTCCTGTAGGTGTGCCGCGGAAATTCAGGGAAGGAATCTGAAATGCTGCACTCTCTCCGGCCGTGATCTCATACATGTCGAGGGTGTATTGAACTGCATCCTGGGCTGTTCCGCCAACAAACTGTGCAATCGCCGGCGCTGCAGCAATGGCAAATCCGCCAAGGCCGAGTGTCTCCGTAATGGCACTGTCGCCGATATCAGGATTTGCATCTTCTTTTGTAAAGCCGGGGAAGAACAGTGCATCCGGAACCGGCGATTTGCCGACAAACCACTGATCGCCTGTACCGGCAAGCTGAACACCGAAATCCGTTCCATTTCTTGCCATCACCACCACAATGCTGCTGAATGATATATTCCGTGCAGCATCCAGGCATGCTTTCGCGGCAGGCATGGAAAGGTTCAGGAAAAAATGGTCATTCCCGTTGATGAAATTCAGGACTTTTACTGTATCGTTTTTATCATCACAGGTTTCAACAATCGCAGGAGCAATCGTCCGGTAGAAAAGAGAAGTCGCAGCACGGTTGCGGTTATGAACTTCATCACCCATGTGAAGTGCCTGTGATATCAGGTTTCTCAAGTCAATCTTACCCAGTTTTTCCATGGCTTTTTTCAATACCGGGTACATGGTTTTTTCCATCCAGTGAAGTTTTTCAATCACTTCCGGACCAAAAGCACCATAACGCAAAACCTTGCCCAGTCCTTCGTTGAGTGTACAATAGGCCGAATTTCCATACGTTTCATTCTGAATGATGAAGACCGGCATGGATGCAGAGATGATCCCGGCCATCGGCCCCACAGAAGCATGTTCATGACATGGCGCATATTTTATCTTCCCAGAAGCGGCCAGTTTTTCAGCATCCTCCACGGTTGCAGCCAATCCTTCATAGATCAGGGCACCGATGATTGCACCCCGTGTCGGACCACACATGCGGTCCCATGTGATGGGTGGTCCGGAATGCAGGATCAATTCTTTTTTCATCCCGGGGATCACTTCGAGTGCAGTGGACATGCCTGTAACAACGGGTTTCCCTGCCAGGATGATCTCCAGGACTTTTTTGTTGGCTTCGTCAATTTTAACCTTATTAGCTTCCATGATGGCGGCATCTGCCTTTTTCACATCCACGGAAGGTTTCCAGCTCACCTGGATGACCTGTGCTCCGGAAGATTCGATGTTGGTCCTGAATGAAGCAAGGCCCGTATTGATTACTTGTAATGGTTGATTGAATAAATCTTTAATCGCCATAAAACAGGATAAGAATAATTTATTTTAGTTTTTTTTGGATGAGATTTTCCGGATAATCTGCCCGGAGAGTTCACTGGCTGCAACATTCGAAGGCATGATGATCATTCCTGCCTTTTCAAGTTCACCGATGACTTTCCTGCGGTTCTGCGGATCTGCATCTGTTCCTGTCACAGAACCAATGAAAAGTGTTCCGGGTGAAATCTTTTTTGCTTTCAGGATCACCGGCACAAGTTCGGCACAAGGATCCGGATGACTTCCAAATCCAAGAACAACATCGAGAAGGATCACAGCTACATCCGGATCCGAAGCCTCTTCCAAAATTCTTTTTGTACGCAATGTATAATCTATCATCGGATGCGGTCTGCCTTGCGTAAACTCATCTTCCCCCAGGTCAATGATGCTGTTTTCTTTGCTCTTCCAGAGATCTGTCAGCCGGTAATCCGCATTCAGAGGACCATTGCTATAGACAAATCCAACAGAATCCTTCAGCACAAGCTGTGCTTCATCACACAACGTTCCCCCGCTGAAAAGTCCACGTAGAAATTTACCCTTGAGTCCTGCAGCCAGCTTTTCAGCCTGCCGGCTAATCACGGCAGTTCGTTCTGACAAACTTTTCTTAATGGATTCTATTTCCTGACCCTTTGAAACAGCTGCCGCAAAAAGTCCGGCCTCTTCCAGTGTCCGGGTTGCAATAATGTTTATTTGTTTCAGAATTTCCGGATCCCCTCCGATAAGTATCGAAACGACCGGTTTTGTAAAGCTTTTCAGTTCGTTCCCGATCTTCTTCAGGATATCCGGATGCGGTGGCTTTGATACCATCACGATGACCTGTGTTTCCGGATCCCCGTTCAATGCTTTCAATGCTTCGATGAACATCATTCCACCAATTTCCTTCCTGATTTCCCGACCACCGGTTCCGATGGCCTGCGAAATCCCGGCTCCGTTGTTGGCAACGACAGAACTCACTTCCTGCAAGCCGGTTCCTGAAGCAGCCACGATCCCGATGGTTCCTTTCGGGACCACATTTGCAAATCCCAGTGGAATGCCATTGATGATGGCTGATCCGCAGTCGGGGCCCATCACCAGTAATCCATGATCACGGCCAAATTGCTTCAACTCAAGTTCTTCGTCAATACTGACATTATCGGAAAATATCATGACATGCAAACCCATTTTCAGCGCTTTCATTGCTTGAGCTGCTGCATATTTTCCTGCAATGGAGATCAGCGAAAGGTTGGCGCCGGGTAATTGCCGGAGTGCATCTTCAAAACTGCGGACTTTCTGACCGGTGGTTTTTTCGTCATGGTGCTGCAGATCCTTAAACAGTAAATCCATTTTCCTGATTGCACGATCCGCTGCTGCCTCATCATCAGCCCTTATCCCGACCAGGATATCTGAATCCGAAGCATCATTAAAAATTCCGAGGTTCAGCCCTACAGCACCCAGGATTTCCCTGTTTTCCTTCGTTCCCATGATCACTGATGAGTCGATGATTCCTTCCAGCTTATTCAACTCTTTTGAGACGATCATCAGGGATACTGAATCAAAATAAACGCCTTTTTTTATTAGTCCTTTAACAATCATATTCCGGTCTTATATTTTATTGGTAGCATATAGCCTGAAAAAAAATCGGCCCCGGATGTCGATCCAACCGAAAGAAGTTCTTCCAGTGAGTCATTGACCGGTGCAAAAAGTTCCTCACAAAGTAAAAGTAAGATTTTTTTCAATGGTCTGAAGTAATTCCTGTTTTTGGCATTGAGAAGAAATGCATTGATAAGTGGATTACTCCTGCTGGCAGCCTGATATACGTGTTCTCTCAGGGCTGATAAATCAACATTATACATCGCCTCATTAAAATGAAGTCCCAACAGGAAACCGGCAATAAAATCATCGCCGGAAGGTGTCAGTCCGTAACCTGTTCCGCGTATGGCCCGGATGCCGCCAATGACATCTCCGGAAAGGATCCTGTCTCTTGACATCATCGCATTCAGCATAAATTGCCTGTCAAATCCGGATTTAAAAAAACTTTCCCGTTCGGGAATCAAAAGAACGACCAGGCTTTTTCCTGGGAAGAGTTCCGGAAACTGACCGGGAATCCGAAATAACCGCGATTGAAAAGCTGTGCCATCTATTCCATCATACCGAAATCCAGAATCATAAATTTCAATCTCATCGCGGTCAAAACATATTTTATCCAGCATTATTTTTCCCGGGAAGACGGAGAGAGATTGAACATCAGTTAATCTGGCGCCCGGAATATAAATGGCATTGGCTGCCATCAGATTCCGGTCTGAAGTAAGATAAACAATGCGTGATTGATCATTGATAAAATTAATGACACGCGCAAACCTTGAATGGGGAATAAAATTCCCCAAAGGCAGATCGTCTCCCACGAAGGGTATCTGGTTTACCTGCTGGATTTCCATATAACCAAAGCGAATGACAAATTTATGACATTCTGATTCTCCGAAAATGTCTATCTATTGATTTTTAGCTTAATTTTGTGATATCTAATTGTATCAAACCGACAAATCTCATGAAAAAGATCCTTTTTATTTTTGCCATTGTCATTACTATGATGGGTTTCTCACCACTCATTGGTCAACAACTGAACGGGGAACAATTTACTTTCAAAAAAGGAAAAACCGAATGGTCAGATACGATCTATAAGAAACTTCTGACAAAACAGATGGAAAAAGCCGGGCAGAAACCAGTATTACTGGCCATCCGGTATAAATATGACAGGACTGTTGAACAGGGCAACTGGTACCAGATTGAAGTTACAAACAAATCGAAGGACCAGAAAATAAAGTTCAACGTGGCATCGAATCACAACCAGGACGTCTTCACGGTAAAGCTGAATCCGAGCGAGTCAAAGGTCTTTCAGAAATTATATTATCGCACCAGAACAGTTGGTCCCAACGAGGATCAGGATACTGATGCCGACTTCTTTATTTCTCCGTACGAAGAAATTCTTCAGAACAGGGAGTAATTGGGAATTTGCTCAAACGAGTTTATTTTCATACCAGAATGCTTAGAAATAAGCACAGCATAAAACGACTTTTTCCGGCCTGTTTTTTTCCTCTCTTTTTGGAGTCTCTGCTTTGTTGCAGAGAATTAAAGTAATTGGAATTGTCAAAGAAGAACTACTTCAGCGCCTGTCAGTGGTGTCACTATAAAAATTAACGGGACAAACAACGGCCCCTTTTCTGAAAAGGATTGCCGGTTCCTCCTGAACCTTAACCAGATTCCTGCATCAATTACATTAACCTTCATCGGGTACGAGACTGTTTATTTTGATATTACACTACTATTAATTTGTATATTTGACAGGATTATAACTAGCACCATACTCAGTTCTTTCTATTTTTATATATGATTCAGGATAGCCTGCCTGACTTTTAATTTTAAGTTCTCAATCAATCTGGACAAAACCATGTAAAGATGACTGAAAATCTTGTGGAGAAAGCCAACGAAATTCTTGACAAAGCGCAGCTGGCTGCAGCAGAATTCCATCAGTTCGATCAGCAACAGACTGACCGTATTGTTGAAGCTGTCTTCAGGGCGGGATTTTCCAACCGTGTCAAACTCGCTAAGATGGCGCAGGAAGAGACAGGAATGGGAATCTGGGAGCACAAAGTAATCAAGAATGTGCTGGGAACCCAGCTTGTTTATGAGAGTATCCGGAATGAGAAAACAGTCGGCATCATTTCTTCCGATGCAAAAAGCGGTATCACGGAAATTGCCCAGCCTCTTGGTCCGATCCTTGCCGTGATACCTGTCACCAACCCGACTTCCACGGCAATGTTCAAGATTCTCATTTGCTTAAAATCCAGGAATCCCATCATCATCAGTGCACACAGGGGCGCGGCTAAAAGCTGTGCCGAAACGGTGCGGATCTGCTATGAAGCAGCAATGCAGGCAGGTGCTCCCGAAGATTGCATCCAGATGATCTCTTCAGGAAGCAGGGATTTTACGCAGATGATCATGGCACATCCAAAAATTGCCCTGATCCTTGCAACGGGTGGAACAGGGCTTGTGAAGGCTGCATACAGCTCGGGGAATCCTGCAATCGGGGTAGGTCCGGGGAATGTCCCAGTATTCATTGATGAGAGTGCTGATCTTCCGTTTGCAATCAGCAGCATAATTGCTTCGAAGACGTTTGATAATGGCACCATTTGCGCCAGTGAACAAGCCATCGTCGTGGTGAATTCCATCGAGCAGGAAGTGAAGGCTGAATTTGAACGGCAGCATTGCTATTTCCTCAGGGATGATGAGATTAAAAAAGTCGAGAAAATTGCAATTGTAGCTGAATCCGGCAGCATGAGTCCATTTATTGTCGGACAGCCGGTTTCAGTAATTGCTGAGAAAGCAGGAATTACTGTTCCCGAAGGCACAAAAATCCTGATCGCAAAACTTTCTGGCATTGGAAAAGATTACCCACTTTCCGTTGAAGTGCTTGCCCCTGTTCTCGCCTTTTACAGTGCAGAAAACTATCATTCAGCCATCAATATTTGCATCGACCTAAATTACCTTGGCGGGATTGGTCACAGTGCATGCATTTATGCAAATGATGAAAAGCGTATCATGGAATTTTCGGAATTGCTGAATGCCGGCAGGATCCTTGTTAATACACCGACTTCGCAGGGAGCTGTCGGATATTTCTATAACAACCTTCCGCCTTCGCTTACGCTGGGCTGTGGTACCGGTGGAAAGAACATCACAACGGAAAATATCACAGCCCGAAACCTTATCAATATTCAACGCGTCAGTCGCAGGAAACCCAATGAGCTGTGGTTTAGTCATGATCAGTTAAAATATTTTGATGAAGCGCTGACAACTGAAGAACTAATGAAAGATTATTACAAAAATCATTAATCCGTAACACATGGTAGAATTCAACTATAACCCTGACGAAAAAATCCTCACGGTCATTTTCAACGGCAGAATGGATTCTGTAGCCGCATTAAAACTGAATGAGATTTTTGATGGTGTTCTGATCATGAAAGACAGGAAACCCGATGACCGGCTTGTCTTTGATCTGAAAGAGGTTGATTTTATCGCCTCATCCTTCATCAGGATTTGTGTCTGTCATGCAAAACTCGCCGGCGCCGGGAAATTCTCTATCACCCATTGCCAGCCATTTGTCAAAAAGACATTTAAAATTTCCGGGGTGGATGAGGTGCTGAATATTAACTGATTTCGTCAGGCTTGTTTTGTGAGCTCCTTGATTCCTATGCCCCGGGATCAAGTTGGTCTTTTCTTCTGAGTTCCTCAAAGAGAAACAGCAGGTCTGTCACTTTCATCATCTTCTTCTCTTCTCCCCTGAAATCGTATCTTATTTTCCCCCGGTGCATCATAACGATCCGGTCGCCCAGTTTTACAGCCTGTTGCATGGAGTGGGTAACCATCAGGGTAGTGAGATTGCCTCCGCAGACGATCTTTTCAGTAAGTTCAATCACTTTTGCCGCTGTTGTGGGATCCAGTGCTGCTGTGTGCTCATCAAGGAGAAGAAGGTCGGGCCGGAGCCAGCTCGACATCAGCAATGTCAGTGCCTGCCGTTGTCCTCCCGAAAGTTTTCCGATCGGTGTATCCAGGCGGTCTTCCAATCCCATGTCCAGGTCCTTAACCCGGGTCTTCAGTTCACGGACCATCGCTGCCGTTAATCCCCATCCCAATCCCCGTCTTTTTCCTCGTTTTGCCGCTAACACGAGATTCTCCCCAATCGACATGCCGGGAGCTGTACCACTGAAAGGGTTCTGAAATACGCGACCAATATGGCAGGCACGTTTATGTTCGGGCCATTTGGTGATGTTTTTCCCATCCAGGATCACACGACCGGCATCCGGGAAAAAGTTACCAGCGATCGCATTCAGCAGGGTTGATTTTCCTGAGCCATTCGTCCCCAGAATACAAACGAAACTTCCCTCTTCAACCGACAGATTCACATCCTGCAGGGCGTTCACCTCATTGGTCGATCCGGTGTTAAAGATCTTATATAGGCTTGAAAGTTCGAGCATGCGCTTATTTGATTAACTTGATCTTTTTCGTCTGTTTCATAAAGCCGGGCAAAACCAGTGCAAGAAATACGAAAGCAGCAGTGATCAGCTTAAGGTCATTGGGATTCATGCCCCAGCGAAGGGCAATCGCAACAAGAAGCCTGAAAAGCACGGCCCCCATTACTGCCCCGGCAACCAGCAGTCCCAGCTTGCTTTCACTGATCAGGGCTTCCCCTATAATTACGCTGGCAAGCCCCCATACCAGCATGCCGATTCCCATCTGGACATCGGCAAATCCCTGGAACTGTGCCAGCATTGAACCTGCTAATGCAACCAGGCCATTCGATAAGGCCACTCCAAAAATGATCATCCATTTTGTATTCACCCCAAGTGCCCGTATCATCTGGTCATTGTCGCCTGTTGCCCGCATCGCAGTGCCAATGTTGGTCCGAAAAAACCAGAGCAGCAAAAGACTGAATGCCAGTATTACCAGGAAACAGAAAAGCAGTGTCCAGAGATCCGCAGCAGTGACGCTCCAGCCAATCAGATTGATGATTCTGCCAGGCCCGGAGATATGATCCGACCATTTTCCGAACCAGGTAAACAGTGTCCTCTGATTTAACAGCGGGAGGTTGCTCTTGCCCATCACGTGCAGGTTGACCGAGTAAAGTGCTGTCATCACCAGAATTCCTGATAACAGCGGGTTTATCTTAAACCGTGTATGGATGAATCCTGTCGTTGCCCCGGCCAGCATTCCACCGGTGAAGGCCAGGATCGTTGCGATTGCGGGGTTCGTTCCGGATGTGATAAAAGCAGCCGTGATGGCGGCTCCGAAGGTAAATGATCCCTCTGCTGTAATGTCAGGAAAATTAAAAATCCTGAAGCTGATAAAGATCCCAAGCGACAATAATGCCAGGATAAGTCCTATCGTGATAGATCCTATAAGAAATGTCATTGCTTCACAATTTGTAACTGTGGGAATTCTTTATACACCTGGTCGGGAACATGGACGTTATAAAACCTGGCAATCTCAAGATTGATGAGATAATCAGTTTTCCCAACAACACGGTATGGGATCTGTGCCGGAGCTATTCCCGAAAGCACCCGGATCCCCATCTGCCCGGATTCATAGCCTGCCTGGTAGTAGTCGCGCCCACCAACGGCAAGGGCACCCTGTTTCATCTGCTGTGTCACAAAACCGTAATAAGGAACTTTCCGGTCACGCGAAACTTTCAGAATCGCAGAACAGGAACTTCCGGTAAGATTATCCGATATCTGGCAGAAAACATCTACTCTTTTCGCCACCAGTGTATTAGCAGCATCGAGCACCTCCGTCGCGGTACTCGCCGGCATTGAAATAAGTGCAATTCCCTGCCTCCTGCATGCTTCTGCCAGGTGATCCTTGAAAGAAACCGAATTGACTTCCGACGGAGTAAAAACTGTACCGGCACGCTTCATACCCGGATGCAGGTAATGTACAAGCTTCATCAGCCCGTCAAAGTCACTCATCGTCGAGATCCCGCAAATATTCGGCAGGTGATCTTCCATCGATTTTCCCAACCCTGCCAGTACCGGGTCTCCGACATTTGTAAAAACGATCCTTGTATGAGCCAGCTTTTTGGCAAGCAGCTGAATGGTAGGCGTCGATATTGCAAACACCAGGTCCCAGGTCTCATTTCCGAGCGCCCCGGCAATGCTGTTCAGGGTCGAAACATCCCCTTCTGCATTGTAGACTTTGAGCGTGAAATCAACCCCCTCCCGGAGATGCTTGTCATGAAGTGCGTTTCGGACACCCCTCTCGCATTCTTCTGAATTCGGGCTGTCCACATAATGAACCATGCCAATCTTGAATTTAACGCCGGAAGGCAGTGAATTACCGGAAGCCCGTGATGCAGCTTTTTTTATGTTCCGGTTTCCCAGATCCGAAAGAAGTAAAATTGAAGAGACCAGGATCAATACAAGTATCCCCCGGAAAAAGGATTTATCCATGGTATTGAATTGCAAGCAACGTGATGTCGTCAGACTGGGCCATCCCGGTAGAAAAGCTCATTACATCCAGGACAGATTCGTGGATTACGGCTTCAATCGGGTGCGACAGGCGAGACTGTAAAAAAGTTTCAAGGCGCTCATCTCCATAAATCTCATCCTTCATATTGAATGCTTCTGTAACTCCATCTGTAAAAAGATAAAGAACATCTCCGGGAACAAGCTGAACTTTTTTCGATTTGTAGACTGCATCTTCCATGCAGCCGAGGATTGTACCACCGGTCATTTCAACCTTGCGGATAGCGTTGCCGGACATGATATACGGAGGATTATGACCGGCGTTGACATATTCGACTTCCCCTGTGGCTGTGTTCAGTATTCCATAGAAAACCGTGACAAACATGCATGAGATGCTTTCGTTGCACAGCAGCCTGTTGACATAATTCATGCACTCTTCGGTTGTGATACCCTTCAGGCCTGTGGCCCTGATCAGCGTTCTGCTGACCGCCATGAATATGGCTGCTGTCACACCTTTGCCGGATACATCCCCGATCACAAAACCGAGCCGCTGATTATCGATCATGAAAAAATCGTAAAAATCACCGCCGACTTCCTTCGCTGCTATCATTGAAGCAAAAATGGAAAACTCAGGACGTTCCGGGAAAGGAGGAAATACTTTCGGAAGAATCGCCTGCTGGATCTCGCTGGCAGTCTGCAGATCCTGCTGGATGGAAACCAGCTGATCATGCTCCTGCATGCTTTGCCAGATGATGGCAATTTCATCCAGTGTCTTGTTGATGGTGATCTCCAGGTCATCGAAACTGATCGGTTTCGTAAGAAAATCAAAAGCGCCCCTGTTCATGGCGGTTCGGATATTCTCCATGTCGCCGTAGGCAGAAACAATCACTGTTTTCAGCCATGGGCTCTTCAATTCCTTCAGCTTTGTAAGCAACGTCAGTCCATCCATTTCGGGCATGTTGATATCCGAAAGGATCACCCTGATCTCGGGCTGCTCAATCAGCTTTGCAAGCGCTTCCAGCCCATTGTGTGCAAATACAAAGTCGTAGGCTCCGTCCCGTATCTGGCGGCGGAATTTTTGCCGGATCAGCGGCTCAAGATCGACTTCATCATCAACGACCATGATCTTTACATTCATCCTCTGTTTCTCATCCATATCTCAGCTATTAGCAGAAGTGATTTCTTTTACGAAACCACGGGTAGTGTAATAATAAATTCAGCAAATTCTCCTTCCGTCGATTCTACTGACAATTCACCATGATGCTCATGCGTGACAATGTCGTAACTGATCGACAAGCCCAGGCCTGTTCCTGATCCCGCCGGTTTGGTTGTAAAAAAAGGATTAAAAATCCGGTCGGTGATGGCCTGCGAAATTCCCTTGCCATTGTCCCATATCCGGATGATTAATTTCTCATCTTTCTTTTGTGTCGTTACCCTGAGGACCGGGAAATACGAATCTCCAAGTTCTTTCTTTTTTTGTGCAGTTGAGTAACAGGCATTGTTGATCAGGTTCAGGAAGACCCTGCTGATATCCTGCGGGATCACCTTAACCATGCCGATTGAAGGATCATATTCAGATTCAATTTTTATGTTAAAGGTATTATCGGTTGCCCTCAGTCCATGATACCCAAGTGCAACATATTCTGCGAGCAGCGCATTCAGGTCGGTTGGCTGCAGTTCTCCTGCTTTCCCGCGCGAATGAAGCAGCATTCCGCGGATGATACTATCGGCACGCTTCCCATGCTCGTTGATCTTTTTGATGTTGCTTTCAATATCCCGTAAAGTTCCTTTCAGGAATTCCACTTCCTTAGGATCAAGACTACCGGTTAATTTATCCACTTCTTCAATGGCTTCCTGGGCAAGTTCTGCAGAAAGCTCGGAGAAGTTATTGACAAAGTTCAGCGGATTTTTGATTTCATGGGCTATTCCGGCGGTGAGTTGTCCCAGTGAGGCCATTTTCTCCGATTGAATCAGCTGGGCCTGGGCCGCTTTCAGCGTGTTGGTCCGCTCTTCAACCTTCTCTTCGAGTGTACGGTTGTATTCTTCCAGTTTATCATGGGAAATCCTCAGGTTTTCACTGGCCTCTTTCAGGTCCCTGATTGTCTTAGCCAGTGTATCCTGCATCATGTGAAATGCTGAAGTTAACCGCCCGATCTCATCCTTTGACCGGATCACCGGAAGCTCCGTATTAAACTCTCCTTTCGAAAATGATTCAGTCGCCAGCGTAAGCCTGCGCAACGGACGCGTGATGGAACTTGAGATCAGGACAATGATCAGGATGAGGATTGCACCGCCACCCAGGCCGATACCAATGACTGTCCATCGCAGGCGCGTGGCATCTTCCATTAACTCGTCAACCGGAAATACAATTCCAAGTGACCAGCCGTCTAATGAAATCGGGGCATAGGCAATCCAGCTGTTTTTCCCGGTCCTGAGATTGCGGTATTCCAGTTCCGCGAAACTGGATTCTCCCCTGATCATGTTCCTTCCAATGTTTCTTAAGGCCGATGATTTTTGCTCTTCTGCAATGCTGAAAACAGTCTCGTTCATGATGAATTGCTTCATCGGGTGCGTTATGATCGTGCCGGCCTTTGAGATCATGAACCCATACCCGGTTTTATACACCTTGATCTCATTCACATATTGCTGAAGCCATTCCAGGGATAGATCAATGGTAAGGATTCCAACAAAAACTTTTTTTCCGTTCTTCGCTGAATACAAGGGAACAGAATACGTCGAAAGTAACATGTCCGCCCCGCCGGCATCATAGTAGGGTTCACTCCACATCGCAGTGCCCGTTTCTTTCGGGATCTGGTACCAGTCCATGTAAAAATAAACATACTGATCATTGCCCAGGTTCAGGAACCTGATCTTGTCATTCTTCCGGTAATAATACAAGGAATAATACTTCTGTGAAGGCTTATACCAGGGCTCAAATGCAAGACATGCACCGGTGATGTCCTTGTTGTTTTCAACCATCAGCTTAAGCATCCTGTTCATGCCTGCTTCGTCAAATTCATTTTGCTGAAAGACACTGGCAAAATTGTCGGGAACACGCTGCATGGAGCTGAGCACTTTTTCAATCCTGGAAACAGTGCTCGTGGTAAGGTATTTGGCGTTGGTCTTTAAATTTTTAACCACAATATCACGGGTGATTGTCAGTGTATAATGAAAGGTGAAGATGAAGATAACCATGATGCTGACAAAAATGTACATGATCATTTTAAATGCCAGGCCCCTTTGTAACGTTATCTTTTGCTTCTTTATCATATCCCCTGGGATGGTGTCCTGATTAGCGGTGTTGGCCCGGTTTATTGTAAGGTTGATAAAATTCATGGAACGGCGTGACATGGGTAATGAAATGACTTTCCATCATGATACGCTGAATGTTTTCGTAATCTTTTTGCTGAAGCCACGTGTTGATCTCCTTTTTTCCTGCAGGAATATACATCGTCATGTAATGACTGAGCATCCATTGCTGGTGTGCCTTGTTGACCGGCTGATTGTGCTTCCGTGCATATTTTTCAATGACGTCAATCGTTTCCTCCTGGTGACTGAAGGCATAGGTCCAGCTTTCAAGCGTGGCATTGATGAATTCCCTGCACAGTTCCGGGTACTTTTTGAAAGTTTCGGCGAGGCAATACATTCCATCTTCAAGAAAGTTCAATCCATAATCTGCAAAAAAGAATTTATTCAGTTCATCCTCATTGATTCCATTGTTCAGTATGGAATGATACTCATCGTACCAGTTTGCATTCAGGATATCAACGGCGCCGCGGAGAAAAAGATTATTCGTGCTTCCAATGCTGATGACCTTTACATTCAGATGGTATTTCTTGAATAAGGACTGCGGTTGCATCTCATAGCCCAGCCAGATTCCCGCCCGTTTCCCGTTCATATCCTCAATTTCATTTATCCCGCTGCTTTTCCTGGTTATCAGCATGAGGGATGAACGTGATGAAAACTGGGCAATATCGACAATTTCGACACCTTTTTCCCTGATCTCAATGGCGTTGACCATCCACAATAAAGCGAAATCCGTTTTTTGATCCTTTATTGCTTCACCAACCGGCATGACCGGATCAAACGGAAGGATCTCAAGATCCAGTCCATGTTTCCTGAATATCCCTTTTTCAATTCCAATGTAATAACCGGCAAACTGGGCAGAAGGAACCCAATACAGGAGCAATCTTATTTTTCGTAAAGGCCTGGTGGTTGTTTCAGATTTTTCTTTTTCCGCAAGTGTGCTGATACCAAGGGACGCCGGCCGGTTAGTGCAGGAAAGCATTGCTGCAGTGACGAACAGGAAAAATAAAATAATCGTGATCAAGCCCGGAACAGGGGACAACCTGGCTTTAGACATAAAAGTTACTTTTGGTGCCTTTATTTTTCAGATAACCTGGCCAGCAAGTTATTGATATTCCTGAAAGCTTATACTATAGCAAAAATCAGGCCACTACACTACACTTCGACATTTTTCCTTTTCGAAAAAACCTTTCGGATTGACTGGTAGTCCAGGTAATAAAGGATTTTAACGGAGAGACTGTTTGATTGAGGAGCGTTGATGGTGTGTTTGAAATCACTCCAGTAATTATCGATAACAAGGTTATCCTGCGTGTTTATATCGTTTTTCCATACAAAGCTCATTTCACTGCCCGGGGCAAAATACCAGACAAACTGCAGATCAATGCTGAATGCATTGTAGTTTATGTTATGATCCGGCATCTGGTTGCTGGGATCAAGGAACCCTTTTGAATTCAGGGTATAATATGAATAATACGTGGCCGTGGACCAGTAATGTCTTAACCTGAAGGAAAGTGATGTCCTGGTAGAGAAAATATACCTTGCATTCAAAATGTTGCTCAGCGTGTTAATATCACGGCGGCCAAACAGGATCAATTCATTGTTCAATGAATCGGTCTGGGTCTCAACCCATCCGTGTGAATTCATGTTCTTTTCATAAGAAATATCCAGGTTCACGGTAAAACGATCAGAGAAGCGAAAACGGGGAGTAAGTTCAAGCGAATAGTCGAAGTGCTTGTCCACCGGTGAATTCATAAAACTTACAATCCCCTGCAAACGGAACTTCTTCCTGGAATTTGTTCCAATCATTAAAACGGAACTGTATGACAATGGCTTCTTGTACACCCTGCCCCAGGTTCTGGGCTCATAAAAATCGCTGGTACCCAATGGATAAATGCCTTCTTCAAAGTAAAGGTTCCAGAAATTTTTAAAGAAGGTTGAATTGTCTGCGAGAAACCGGAGACTCTCAAAAGAATTGGGCTTGTACAGGGTTACATACGTGGTGTAAAATTCGGACTGGGAATTCAGGATGAACCAGAACGGGTCATAGATGTTATAGTTCAGCCTGAGCTGATTAACAGTCTGGTTGTTGTTGGTGAGAAAGCCCATATCATTCGGATCATAATTCTGGTTGAGTTCCTGCCGGACAACCTGGTACTGGAATTTCCCGCTGGGTTTAAAAAATACCAGTGTATAGAAATACCCAAGGTTTGGCTCAAGATCCTGCGCGTATTTCTGGCTGACATTCAGTCTTCCCAGAAAAGCAAACGTCCGTTTTTTGTTGTTGATCTGAGACTCAACACCCGTGACATTGGCACTGTACTTATTATCAGGTGTCCAGAAATTTGTATTGATAAAGGTGATATACGAACTGTTTTTCAGGTTTTGATCGATCACCAGTACATTGTAGTTCGCGAACGGCTGTGTCATCATTCTCCGGGACTTTCCGGTGACCGTATCGGTGATTGTCGCCCATGTGTTCGCAGTCATGGCGTTGAAAAACCCGATTCCAAGTCCTTTTGAATTGCGTCCTGATATTTTTGTGGCATTGATGACCCGTGTCTCTTCGGGATTGTTGCTCACAATTTCATTCTTATGCACGCTGTCGTATGGGGCATAGTAATCCTTTGGAGTGCTTCCGACACGCCGTGTATAGAAGATGTTGCACTTATTGAAAAGTTCAGTGCCTTCGGTAAAAAACTGGCGTTTCTCATCATACCTGACTTCGAACGGCGACAGGTTCAGCACCTGGTCATCCGATTGCACCTGTCCGAAATCAGGGATCAGCATCATATCCAGGGTATAGCTTTCGTTGAAGCCATAGCGCAGATCAAGCCCTCCCCTTGCCAGGTAGGAAGCATTCTTCGAATCCGGCGTTTTTTGAATATATCCCGAAACATACGGCGTGAAAGAGAGCCTTACCGGCGGCTTGATGCTGTTGATCCCGACCAGGGTTCCGTAGTATTTGAAGATATCCTGGACTTTATTATCGACGTATGACCAGGTTGACCATTCATTTCTGCGATGCAGGCTCCGCCAGAAATTGATTCCCCACACCTGCTTGTCTACTCCCGGAAAACGCAGTGCCGAATAGGGAATTGCAATCTCTACCACCCAGCCTGCGGGTGTGATCTTCGCCGCACTCTGCCACACGGCATCCCAGGTGATATCCTGTCCTACAGCTGAATACTTGCAATCATTCTGAAGGCCTGCAGGCGTAACTTTGAACTCATACATGTTGAGCCCGTCGTTGTATGGCAGAATGTCGAAGGAGATGTAATCCGTTGTGAGTTGATCAACCTGGTCTCTCCTGCCAAATTCCCTGAGAATGCTGTCGGGATGCGGATCGAACATGACCGCGGAAATAAAAAGTGAGTTGTCATCATAAGCAACGCGGATCTCGGTGGCAAAGGGGGGAACAGTCCCGTTCCGGGGACCATATTCTACAAAATCCTTTCCGGCCGGAATATCTTTCCAGAAAGGTTCATCCATGATCCCGTCGATCTTTGGCGGCTTTGATATCCTGACAGCAGTGATAACTTTCCTTGACTTGAAAAGGGAATCATCCTGAACCATAGGATTCGTGCAATGTCCCCGGACTGTTATTAGTGAGCAAAAAAGGACCACCGCAAAGACACGGAGACGCAGAGATTTGTTAATCAAACCTCGAATTTCTTGCGCCTTTGCGCCTTCGCGGCAAACATTTATTTTCAGCAAAATCACTTCTGGAATGATTAAAATCTGTTTAAGCAAAGAACGCCAAATAGTTTAACAGGAAAGAAAGTATTCTGCAAACAAGCTCTTTTAGTCGCTCTGTGGTAAGATAAGAGAGGTGAATGAACAGTAAGCCCTAGGCAACATAAACGATCAGGCCCTTCAGATATTCTCCTTCGGGATGATAAATGCCTGAAGGATGATCCGGGCCTTGTGAAAGCTGGTGCAGAATCTTTATTTTCCTTCCGCTTTCAAGTGCGGCTGACAAGAGGGCGGATTGGAACATCTCCCGGCTGACGGCCTGTGAGCAGGAAAAAGTCATCAGTATCCCCCCCGGGCTTACTTTTTTTATTGCTTCAGCATTGATGTATATGTAACCCTGCAGTGCATTGTGTGTAAGGTTGTGATGCTTGGCAAAAGCAGGAGGATCAAGAATGATCATGTCATAATGCTCGGTGTTTTCCGTAAGGTAATTTTTTACATCCGCCTGGATCGACTTATGACGGCTGCCATCAAACCCGTTCAGGGCGATGTTTTCTTCAAGCAGTGCGATGGCCTGGCGGGAAGAATCCACCGAATGAACCATGGCAGCTCCGCCTTTCAGCGCATAAACAGAAAAAGCTCCGGAGTAACAAAATGCATTGAGCACCTTTTTGTTCTTTGCATAAAATTGGGCAAACATGCGGTTGTTTCTCTGATCAAGGAAGAAGCCTGTCTTCTGGCCTGCTTCCCAATCGACCTTAAAAAGATGGCCGGTCTCCATGATGGTCTGTCCTGTTAAGCTGCCAAAAAGATATTGGTTCTTAATGTCGGCTTCCAACTCAAGACTTCTGATCTCTTTATGCTTCCTGAATTCTGACACGGAATTCGGGACTTTCATCGTTTCGGCACTCTTGTCATAAACTGCTTCCAGTGCTTCACTATAAAGTTCCCGCAGGATTTTCACAATATCACCTTTGATCCGGTGCATCCCGAGACTATGTGTCTGGATGACCGCAACCCCATTGTACCAATCAATGACCAGTCCCGGCAGATCGTCGCCTTCCGTAAATACCAGGCGATAGGCATTGGTCTGTTTGCTTTCCGTCAAGCCCGCTGCGACCCTCAGGTCGTATGCCGCCTTGATCTTTGATTTCCAGAAATCACAATTGATCTCTGCCTGTTCAAACGAGAAGAATTTCACTGCAATTGAACCACCGAAATAGTGGCCTGTAGCAAGGTATTCATCATTGGCAGAAAAAATCTCTACTACATCTCCTTCTTTCGGAGAGCCGTTGATTTTGTAAATGGCTCCAGAGAAAAGCCAGGGATGAAACCGTTTGAGAACAACTTCTTTCCCTTTTCTTAAAATGATCTGCGGATAATTTTTCATGGGGACATCTTTGGTACAAAAATTCAGATTGTGCAAAGCTACTTTAAGTTTTTCACTATACACTCTTCGCTATTCATTGCCATCGGGGTCCGGGGTTAAAAGTTTTTATCTGGCACGAATAAAAATGTCGATTTCTCCCTACCTTTGCGCTAACCAAAACAAAAAATCGCAAATTATGAGAAAGTATTTAATCTTGTTAATGATCCCTCTTCTCTTTGCATGCGGTCGCAGTGCAAAAAAAGAAGCAGAAGCCCTGAAGGCAAGAAATGACAGTCTGATGGCCCAGACCATGCAAAAGGATGAAGCCATTAATGAATTTATTGCCAGCATCAATGATATCCAGGGTTCTCTTGATACCATCAAGATGAAAGAAAATGTCATCAACCTGAGCACCGATAAAACCGGTGAGTTAAAACTCTCTGCAAAAGATCAGATCAAAAGCGACATCACTGCAATATACGGCATGATGGAGAAAAACAAAAAACAGCTTGCTGACCTGATGCGTAAACTGAAAGCCAGCAACCTGAAGGTAACAGAATTACAGAAGCTTGTTGACCGCCTTCAGAAAGATATCTCTTCAAAAAATGCCGAGATTGAAAGTCTCAGGGATAAACTGGCTAAGATGAACATCACCATTGAAGCTGCAAACCTCAGGGTTGATACACTGACCGGGGTTGTGAAGAAGCAATCCAGCGCCATCAAAGACAAGGAACAAACCATTGCTGCACAGGATGCCGCCCTGAATACTGCTTACTACATCCTGGGAACTGCAAAGGAACTGAAAAAGAATGGCGTGATCGGCAAAGGCGACAAGGTTCTTGGCGACTTTAACAAAGACCTGTTCACCAAGATTGATATCCGGAAAGTAACCGAGATCTCGATCCTGAGCAAGAAAGCAACAGTGATCTCAAATCATCCGACTTCATCCTACAAACTGGTTGGCGACAAGAAAATCATTCAGTCTCTGCAGATCCTTGATTACAAAGCCTTCTGGACGAATTCCAAGTATCTTGTGATCACTGTAAATTAAAGGGAATACGAAAGACTGTTGAGGCAACTCAATGGTTGGAAATGCCATATAACCGCGAAGACGCAAAGGCGCAAAGGGTAAACTACTTTTGTGTTTCGCATCTTTGCGGTTTTTTTTCCGGATGATGTTTCTATTTCCCTTTCGCTGCAGGCTGATCCGTAGCCTTTGTCACCGGAGGTTTTGAATAATCAACAGACTTTATCAATTTGCCGGTCTCATCATAGAACTTCCAGATCCCAACCCATTGGCCTTCTTTGTAGTGTGCTTCATAACGGATCTTCCCGTTGGGGAAATAAGTTAATCTCTTTCCGTCATTCTTTCCATTCCTGAAATATCCTTCACTCCAAACTTTTCCAGAAGGATAATAGTAGATCCATTTTCCATCACGCTCACCGTGTTTGTATTCACCATCTTCCTGAAGAATCCTGTTCTTGTAATAGAATGTCTCCTTTGAGAGTTCCTTGTTCTCACCCTGCCCGAGATACACGCAGACGCGCCGCGGGGAGCCGTCAGGATAAGCTGATTCAACAACGGTATTCTTGTGGCGGCAGGAAGTAAAAAACACCAGGATCAGGAAAAAAAGAGCAAAGCGGGATTTCATAGTTTTGGATAAAAGTTGTTTATCGAAGGGTTTCATCATTTACTTTTTATAGAACTCAAGCCGTTTTCCCTTGGCAGACTCATCAATCCTGCCATTTCGGTAAACCATCTGGCCATTCACCAGTGTATGTGTTACCTTCGAGGAAAATTTTTGTCCCTCCAGCGGAGACCATCTGCATTTATACAGGATATTTGTTTTATCAACCACCCAGGGAGCATCAAGGTCAACCATGACAAGGTCAGCATAATACCCTTTCCGGATAAAACCACGGTTTCTGATCCGGTAAAGGATGGCCGGTGAATGGCACATTTTTTCGACTATCTTTTCAAGCGAAATCCTGCCTTGATGAAAAAGCTCGAGCATTGCAACCAGGGAATGCTGTACCATAGGCGCTCCTGAGGGGCAATTCAGATAAGTTTTCTGTTTCTCTTTCATCAAATGAGGTGCATGATCCGTTGCAATGATATCAATTTTATTATCCAGAAGGCCCTGTAAAAGTGCCTCTTTATCCATCTGTGTCTTGATGGCGGGATTCCATTTTATCAGTGAACCCAGCTTTTCGTAATCCCTGTCATCAAACCACAGGTGATGAACACAAACTTCGGCAGTGATATTTTTATCCTTAAGCGGGATGGTCTGGTCGAAGAGAGCCAGTTCACGGGCCGTAGAGAGATGCAGCACATGCAGGCGCGTGTCGTATTTTCTGGCAAGACTGATGGCCTTTAACGTGGATTGATAACAGGCTTCAGCACTTCGGATAACGGGGTGCATTTCTACCGGAATATCGTCCCCGTATTTTTCCTTCAGGAGTTGCAGGTTATGCCGGATGATTTTTTCATCTTCGCTATGAATAGCCACAATTAACCTGGATTTGCGGAAAATGGATTCCAGCGCTGCCGGTTCATCGACCAGCATATTGCCGGTGGATGCGCCTAAAAAGACCTTGATCCCACAGATTTTTGAAGGATCAGCTTTTTCAATTTCAGCTAAATTATCATTTGTTGCCCCGAGAAAGAAGGAAAAGTTTGCGAGTGATCTTACAGCCGCCAGCTTAAACTTTGCCTCAACAAGTGCATTGGTCACTGCTTTCGGATCGGTGTTGGGCATATCCATGAAGGACGTAACCCCACCGGCAACTGCGGCCATGCTTTCGGAACGGATGTCTCCCTTTTCAGGAAACCCGGGATCCCTGAAATGAACCTGGTCGTCGATAACGCCGGGCATCAGGTATTTTCCCCTGCCATCGAGCAGGTGAATATCCTCAATATCTGAAAACAGATCTCCCTGGGTGTCTTCTGAAAAGATCTCACTTATCCTGCCATCTTCAATAATTACGTTGGCTTCAGTGATTGTCCCTTCATTGACAATCTTCGCACCCATAATCAGAATCCGGCTATTCATCGTTTGCACGTCGGGTCAGGCAACTCAACCTCAGGCTTGGTGTTGATATTTTGTAAACAGGCTTCTCCAGCGTAACAGAATCACCCCGAGAATTGCTTCCTTGAAAATACCCTTGCTCATCTTTGAGGCACCCAGCGTCCGGTCAGTGAAGATGATAGGAACTTCAACGACATTGAATCCCAGTTTCCATGCTGTGAATTTCATTTCAATCTGGAATGCATACCCGGTGAACCGTATCTTATCCAGGTCAATCGCACGGAGTACCCGGCTTGAATAACATTTAAATCCTGCAGTGGTATCCCTGATCTTCATCCCGGTGATAAACCTGACATAGGCAGAAGCATAGTACGACATCAGAACCCTTCCCATCGGCCAGTTAACCACATTCACACCGGTGATGTACCTTGAACCTATGGCCAGGTCACCTCCTTTATTTTTGACGGCATCATAGAGGCGGACCAGGTCTTCCGGATTATGGGAGAAATCAGCATCCATCTCAAAAATAAAATCATAATTCCGCTTAAGAGCCCATCTGAATCCATGTATGTAGGCTGTTCCCAGCCCCAGCTTACCTTTTCTTTCTTCGATGAACAGTCGGTCGGGAAACTGGTTCATTAACGATTTCACAATGTCTGCAGTACCATCGGGGGAATTATCTTCAACAATCAGGATGTTGAATTCTTTTTCCAATGTGAACACCTTTCGGATGATTTGTTCAATATTCTCCTTTTCATTGTAGGTCGGGATGATAACTAAACTATCTGTCACGGCTTGGCTTTTTTTAAGTTGATTTATCTGCTTCTGCTGAGTTTGCTGTTATTCCTTATCCTTCACCAATAGAATATAAACGGGGAAATGGTCGCTGTATCCACCGGCGAACACGCCACCGGCGTAAGTCCGGAAAGGATATCCTGCATACTGACCGTCTCTCTGAACCAGGAATTTCTTATTAAAGATCCTGGCTTTATAAAATTGATATCCGCCTTTGCTTTTATCCGTAAATGCACCGGAAACAATGATCTGGTCAAAGAGATTCCAGGAATCCCTGTAAGCCAGTGTTCCAAGTCCATCCTTATACATTTGCCACATCGGGTCGTAAAGGTCTCCGGCATGAACATTCTGGAGTTTGGTGGTTATCTTCAGGTGTTTGATGAGACTTTCATCCACCGGGTCATCATTCAGGTCGCCCAGGATGATGATCTTTGCATCCGGACCTATTTTTTTAATGGAGTCAGCTATCGACCTGCAAAGGTCGGCTGCTGCGGCACGCAACGGAGCGCTTTCCTTTTCACCACTGCTCCTTGATGGCCAATGGTTAACCAGGACATAGATGGGTTCCCCGTCCAGAAGTCCGTGAACAACCAGAATATCCCGCGTTGTCCATCCGGGTTTGGATGCAATTGTCAGTGGAACAGGCCTGCTGTCAAGCACTTTGAAATTCTTGGGCTGATACACGAATCCAACATCAATCCCCCTGTGGTCGGGCGATTCGTAATGAACGATATCATATCCCGCTTTATCCAGGGGAGGCGTATGGATAAGGTCCTCCAGGACACCCCTGTTCTCTATTTCTGAAACACCGAAAAGGATGGGCCCTCCTTTGATGTATTCATCACCAATCTGGCTTATGGCTTCTGCCAAGTGATGTATCTTGATATTATATTTTTTGGTATCCCATTGATAGGAACCTTGCGGAGTAAATTCAGTATCATTCGGTCCCGGAATGGTATCGAAGAGATTCTCGAGATTATAGAAGGCAACACAGGCAACTTTAACCTGTTTTGTTTGTCCGGATAGAGTTTTGGAATTGGCTACCTGGAATACAAACAGAACAAGCAATATATACAAAAGTCGTTTTTTCACTGGGCTATTTTTAAGCGATCAAAATTACAATCATTTTCGATATGGAAGAGAAAAAATGAGTACGTTTGTAACCTTTATTCACTAAAATTTAAATAATGAAAAGATTATTATCCATCCTTGGACTCTTCCTTTTCTTCTTTTCGGTAGCGAATGGCCAGAATGGTAAGGTATCCGGTAAGATCACAGAAGCTGGTGTCGGTTCCCCTGCATCCAATGTCTCTGTTCAGATCAAATCCCTGAAGCTTACTACAGTGACAGATGTGGAAGGGTATTTTGAATTTAAAAAAATTCCTTATGGGAAATATACTATTAATTTTAGTAGCGACCTGTTCGAAAATTCAGAGACTCCTATTGATTTATCCGTCGAATCTCTCGTGATTCCTAAGATCGAACTCAAAAAGAAATCAGAAAATGAAGGGATTGCTGAGATCAGCACATTGGTTCTTGACCAGGAAGATGAGAGCAAAGGACAGGGCGTGACAGGGTTGCTGCATGCATCTGAAGATGTTTTCGTTTCTACTGCAGGGTACGTTTTTGGTTCTATGTTCTTCCGCCCCCGTGGGTATGATTCTGAAAACAGGGCTGTCCTGATGGACGGTGTGGATGAGAGTGATGCCGAAAACGGACGATCCAGCTTCAGTGACTGGGGCGGCCTGAATGATGCCATGAGAAACAAGGACTCTTACAATTGTCTTGACCCCACTCCGTTTTCATTTGGCAAGATCGGAGGCCTGACTTACATTAACACAAGAGCATCCAGCTACAGGAAACAGCTTAAGTTTTCTTATTCACTCACTGACCGTACTTACCGCGACAGGGCCATGCTGACCTGGTCCACCGGTTTGCTGAGCAATGGCTGGGCATTTGCTGCAAGCGCATCACGCCGCTGGTCAAATGAAGGATACCAGGCCGGAACTTTCTATGACGGCTATTCCTATTTCCTTGGAATTGAGAAACAATTCAGCAAAAAACACAGCATCGCGCTGACAATATTCGGAGCTCCTACAAAAAGAGGTTCCTCTGCTGCCACCACCCAGGAAGTTTATGATCTTGCGGGATCAAACTACTACAATCCAAACTGGGGATACCAGCAAGGCAAAAAAAGAAACGCCAGGGTTAAGAATAATAATGAACCTGAATTCATCCTAAATCATTACTGGAATATCAATGAAACGACCAAGCTGAATACTGTTGTCAATTATACCTTTGGCAAAAATGAATGGACTTCACTCAACTGGTATAACGCCCCCGACCCCAGGCCGGATTATTACCGTTATCTGCCCAGTTACCAGACTGACCCTTCCGTTGCCAGTTTTATAACCCAGCAATGGAAAGACGGCAACACCAATTTCAGCCAGATCAACTGGGATGCACTGTACCAGGCCAATTATCTCAGAAACCTTGCAAAAAAACAGGCGATCTACATTGTTGAAAACAATGTAACCAGTACAAGCCAATTTACTTTCGCCACAACATTGGATAAGGAAGTCAACAATCACATCACCGCAACCGGTGGCCTGAATTTCAAATTGTATAATGCAGAACATTATAAGTTGATGGATGATCTGCTTGGCGGAGATTACTGGGTCGATATCGATCAATACAATGAACGCGATTTCCCTGATGCATCATCAAAACAAAATGACCTTAACAACCCGAACAGGATCATTAAAGAAGGTGATAAATTCGGTTACGATTATGTTGCTCATATAAACAATATCAATCTCTGGGGACAGGGGAATTTCACGTACAACAAAATTGATTTCTTTGTTGCTGCATCCCTTACCGGAACAGAGTTCTGGCGTACGGGAAAATATAAAAACGGACGTCATCCAAATAATTCATTTGGTGATTCTAAAACTTACAACTTCCTTGATTATGCAATTAAAGGCGGAGTGACGTATAAAATTACCGGCCGTCATTATCTTACTGCCAATGGATTTTATATGACCAGGGCTCCGTTCTTTTCAAATTCATTCATCTCCCCGAAGACAAAGGATGATGTTGTAACCAATGTGAAAAGTGAAACGATCTATGGTGCAGATGCAAATTACATCGTCCGCTATCCCTGGCTGAATGCCCGTATGACCTATTTCTACACACGTTTTATTGACGGAAGCGACATCACCAGCTTTTATCATGACGATTACAAAACATACGTAAATTATGTGATGACCGGGATTGACAAGACCCAGCAGGGGATTGAATTCGGGGCCGAGATCAAGGCAACGAAAAGATTATCTGTGGTTCTTGTAGCAGCAGTCGGTCAGTACCTGTACACAAACCGCCCAAAAACTACCATTTCATGGGACAACAGTGCATTTCCTGATACTTCTGCCATCACCTACATCAAGAATTTTAACGTGTATGGCACTCCCCAGACAGCCTTATCACTGGGCTTAAAATACAACTACAAATACTGGTTCTTCGATATCAATGGCAATTTCTACGACAACAACTGGGAAGACATCAATCCTGAAAGAAGAACACAAGCTGCTATTGTTAACCTGAAGGAAGGTGACCCGAAGATTCTTACAATTACGCAACAGCAGAAACTGAAGGGCGGGTTTACACTGGATGCCTCCCTGGGAAAATCCTTCAGGATCGCAGGAAAAATCTTCTGTAACGCAAACTTTAGTGTCTCGAACATCCTCAACAACACCGATATTCAAAGCGGCGGATTTGAGCAGAATCGTTTCGATTTTACAACACAGGATATCAACAAATTCCCTCCCAAGTTCTACTATTATTATGGGAGAACATATTTCTTCAACATCAGTGTAAGAATTTAATTTGAATCAAAAAAAAACAATAGCTATGAAATCAATATCCATAAAAAAATCACTCTTCATTGTTGCATTTGGTATTATTGCCTGCACGTTCCTGGTATTTACCAGCTGCGTTAAGCAAACATTTGATGTTCCGCCCATCAATATTCCCAATCCCGGCCTGGTTGCAAACAAAACCATCGACTCCCTGAAGCTGCAATTCGCCCCGGATACAATTGGAATGCAGACCATCAAAACGGACATCATCATCGAAGGCATCATTGCCGGCAATGACGAATCAGGAAATATTTACAAAGCACTTTATCTCCAGGACAACACCGGCGGAATCAGTATAGCCCTTAACCTTACCGGATTATACAGCGCCTACCCGGTTGGTCAGAAGGTCTTCATTAAATGTAAAGGTTTGTATCTTGGACTTTATGGCGGAGCTTTTGAGCTCGGTTACCCGTATAATGGAAAGATCGGACAGATTCCATCTACAATGATCCCGGCACACCTTTTTGCAAGCGGACTTCCGGGAACACCTCCGGAGCCTGTCAATATTGATGCATCCAATATGCCATCAAGCGCTGTTCTTTCAAAACTTACATGTTCACTGGTCGCTTTTAACAATCTGAGATTCCCGCAAGCCGGTCTTCCTTTCGTTGACCCGCTTGATACATACACTTCAACATCCAGAGATATGGCTGACTCAACCGGAAAACTGGTGAGCCCGAATACGATTGTTTATACCAGCAAGTATGCAAATTTCAAAGGAACACTGCTGCCTCACGGAATTGGCACGTTGCAGGGAATCCTTACCGTGTACAACGGAAAATATGAGATGCTTGTCCGTGACTCCCTCGACATCATCGGATTTCACGGAACAAAATAACCAGGGAAGACAATCTTTCTGACTTTACCTTTTAAAGAAGCGCGGCTTACAGCCGCGTTTTTTTTTCCGGATTTGTTCACCACAATAGTCAGAGTAGGTTACAATAGGAAATGCAATCAGGCCAAAGGAATTCCCTTCAGCCGCTCCAGCGCCTCATCAACACCCCTGACATTTTTGAAGGTCAGGAATAATTTTTTCCGCTCTTCCTTCATTGTGCAATAGGATGGATTTTGCTGGATGAAATTGAGGATGGCAGTGAATTGCGGCGACTGGAAATATTCGGAATCTTCTTTGCTGATGAAATAGGTTGTCAGCCGCGAATTCCGCAGTGTAATCTTTTCAAACCCTATCTTTCTTGCTAACAGGCGAAGGCGGATCGTATCAAGCAAAGCCGTCGTTTGCAATGGAATCGGGCCAAAACGATCGTTCAGTCTCGCTGCAAAGATCAGGAGGCTTGTCTCTGATTCAATGGAATCAAGCTCTTTATAGAGGTTCAGCCGTTCAGTAATATTTGTGATGTAATGATCCGGGATCAGGATCTCAAGATCAGTTTCAATCTGGCACTCCCTGACGTAGTTCCTGGGTGCCCCGTCATCAAACACATCCCGGAAATCCTGCTCTTTCAATTCAAGGATCGCTTCATCGAGGATCTTCTGGTACATGTCAAAACCTATCTCGGAGATAAATCCGCTTTGCTCGGCCCCCAGTATGTTTCCCGCGCCCCGGATATCAAGGTCGCGCATGGCAATGTTAAACCCGCTGCCAAGCTCCGAAAATTCCTCGATTGCACGCAACCGCTTTTTTGCCTCTTCGGTGAGCGACGAAAGCGGCGGTGCAAGCAGGTAACAGAATGCTTTCTTGTTTGACCGTCCCACGCGTCCGCGCAGCTGGTGCAGATCGCTCAGTCCGTAATGATGGGCATCATTGATAAAGATGGTGTTGACATTCGGAATATCAAGTCCCGATTCAATAATCGTTGTAGCAACGAGAACATCGAAATCCCCCTCGATGAAATCAATCATCACACGCTCAAGCTTGGCGCCATCCATCTGCCCATGCGCCACTGCGACCTTCACACCCGGCAGTATACGCTGAACCATGCCCGCGACTTCCATGATGTTCTGTACCCGCGTGGTGACAAAAAAGACCTGTCCTCCGCGTGAGATCTCGAAATTCACTGCATCCCGGATCAGCTCCTCGTTGAGCGGGTAGATCTCCGTTTGAACCGGGAAACGGTTCGGAGGCGGAGTGTTGATGATCGACATGTCGCGTGCGCCCATCAGCGAAAACTGCAGTGTTCGCGGGATCGGCGTAGCCGTAAGCGTTAGTGTATCCACATTGACACGGAACTGCTTGATCTTTTCTTTGGCAGAGACACCGAACTTCTGTTCCTCATCGATGATCAGCAATCCAAGATTCTTGAATTTTATATCCTTGCTCAGCAGCCTGTGCGTGCCAATGAGAATATCAAGGTTCCCTTCTTCCAGATCACCCAGTACCTTTTTTTGTGCCTTGGCACTCTTGAAGCGGTTGATATAATTCACGGAACACGGGAAGTCCTTCAGCCTTTCAGAGAACGTCTTGTAATGCTGCAATGCAAGGATCGTTGTCGGGACAAGAATGGCAACCTGCCTGCTTTCTGATACAACCTTAAAGGCAGCACGAACGGCTATTTCGGTTTTTCCAAAACCTACATCCCCGCAGATCAGCCGGTCCATAGGGAATTCAGCCTCAAGATCCTTCTTGACATCCATCGTTGCCTTGATCTGGTCAGGCGTGTCTTCGTATATAAACGATGCTTCCAGCTCTGTCTGCAGGTAAGTGTCAGGTGAAAATGCAAACCCTACCGTCGCCCGACGT
>TBL_comb47_HYPODRAFT_10000590_pt1 | contig 48147 bp, 40 predicted proteins | sample TroBogypolimnion_40_FD_10682 | JGI IMG/M metagenome (IMG submission 10682)
ATGCGCTACGCTTAGATGGTCTTATTCCGGCCTACAGGACCACCTCTTCACCCTTAAATATAAGCAATTGTAGGCCGGAATAAGGCTTTACGAGCGTAAGCGAGCAAAGCGTTTCCGGCATAGGCAGGCTAAGAAACTATATTTGTGCGCCTTAAAGTTTATTAGCGCGACACGAACGTATCAATTTTTTTGATTCCTCAACGGCTTGATGGGGCATTTGAGGAATTAGTAATTCTACTAACATAGCCGCTTCTGCATTTCCATTCATAGCAGACATAGTCGCCCATTTATGAGCATAAATATAGTCTTTTTCTAATCCGCCATGGCCATTTGCATACATTAAAGCCAATGTAAACTGCGCCTGACTATCGCCTAATTCTGCCACATTCATATACTGCTGAGCTGATTCAATACTATTCATTTATTCTACTTCTAATATTTTAAGACAATTTCTTTTTGCAATTTATATGCCTAAATTTATGCGTAACTTTACTCTTACAACACACAAAGATCGCTGAGATTAATCTTACAGATAACAGACATTGACTACATTAATCATCAATCAAACCACCTCTACTTTTCTTGAAGAATGCTGCAGTAAAAAGGTGCAAAACCAATTAAACAACGCACTCATTAAGTGCATGCAATAAGCTCAGGGCGAAAGAAAACTGCATTTAAGTTACTAGAACCTCAACTTAATATACTCAAGCTGTATATTAAACAAATAACAAATAATCCATTAATAGGCAATATTAGCGTAGCTTTATACCTACAGACACTCTCCTTCAAAAACAAAGATTCTATCACTTAAAAGATTACAATCTTGTGACAAAACAATAGACTAAAGCATTAGATCAATTTCTTAGCGATATTATTTACATCAAAAACGTTTGATTATTTTGAAGTAGCCTGTGAGGCCATTGTGGAGGAGTACCGATATCAATTTTAGAAACGCAAGCTCAAGCTTGGTGTAAACATAGAGCCCCACTGCATAACAGCAAAGGGTGTGTAGGGGCAAATTATCGCCCCTACATAAATAACTGATTGTTAGGTATTAAGCCAACTTACCATGACAATGCTTGTACTTCTTGCCTGAACCACAAGGGCAATTATCATTGCGACCCACTTTCTCAGTGACTCGAACAAAAGGTTGCTCAGCAGAATTATCATCCACCAGGGCTTTTGGTAATTCTTCAACTACGTCTAAAGCTGATGCTTCTGCATGTTCAAAATGCATTTCTCTTGGAGCTTGTCTTTGCTCATCGAGCGCTTGCACATCTTCTTCTTGGCGAACTTGAACTTTAAATAAAATACCAATAACTTCATATTTAATATGATCAAGTAAGCTGCTAAACATTTCAAAAGCTTCACGCTTATATTCTTGCTTAGGATCTTTTTGCGCATAGCCTCTAAAGTGAATGCCTTGACGTAAATTATCCATCGCAGCCAAATGTTCTTTCCAGCTTGTATCTAATACTTGAAGCATCACTGACTTTTCGAAATGCTGTAACACCTCTTTAGTAATCTGCTGCTCTTTGTCTTTATGGTTTTGTTCAAGAATCTCAATAATACGCAATCTTAGCGATGCTTCTTGCATCTTAAGATCATTATCTAGCATTTGTTGCACAGGAATGTGAAAATTAAATTCATGCTGCAAATGCTCTTCTAAACCCGGTATATCCCATTGCTCAACCATTGTTTTTGCTGGAATGTACTGGGTAATAACATTATTAACAACATCTTCACGTATAGCGGTAATGATGTCTGAAATATCACTAGCCGCCATCAATTCATTACGTTGACTATAAACGACCTTACGTTGATCATTAGCAACGTCGTCATACGCTAAAATTTCTTTGCGTATATCAAAGTTACGAGCCTCAACTTTACGTTGCGCATTTTCGATAGAACGAGTAACCCAAGGATGCTCGATGGCTTCACCATCACCCATACCTAATTTTTTCATTAACCCTGCGACGCGCTCTGAAGCGAAAATACGCATCAAGTCGTCTTGCAAAGATAAGTAAAAACGTGTGGAACCTGGATCGCCTTGACGCCCTGAACGACCTCTTAATTGATTATCGATACGACGTGATTCATGACGCTCTGAACCTATAACATGCAAGCCACCATTATTGAGGACTTGCTGATGTCTTTCTTGCCAAGCCGCCCGCACTTGTTGTTTTTGAGCCTCACTCGCCTCTTCTCCAAGCGCCTTTAACTCAGCATCCAAATTACCGCCCAGTACAATATCAGTTCCACGACCCGCCATATTGGTGGCAATGGTCACAGAACCTGGCATACCTGCTTGCTCAACTATATGTGCTTCACGCTCATGTTGTTTGGCGTTTAATACTTCGTGTTTAACACCTTGTTTGTTAAGCAGAACAGATAAGCGCTCAGAGTTTTCAATTGAAGTCGTGCCGACTAAGACAGGTTGACCACGAGTCACACATTCTTTGATGTCATTTGCAACAGCGACATACTTTTCATCAGTAGTTAAGAAAATTACATCCCCTAGGTCTCTTCTAATCAAAGGACGATGAGTCGGTATGATGACAACTTCAAGACCATAGATATTATTTAACTCAAACGCTTCAGTATCAGCGGTACCGGTCATACCCGACAATTTATCGTATAAACGAAAATAATTTTGGAAGGTAATAGACGCTAATGTTTGATTTTCATTATTGATGGCAACATGCTCTTTAGCTTCAATCGCCTGATGTAAGCCTTCAGACCAACGCCTACCTGGCATTATTCTGCCAGTAAATTCATCTACAATAATGACTTCGTTATTAGCAACGATATAATCTACATCTTTTTTGAATAAAGCATGACCACGCAAAGAAGCATTTAGATAATGCATGAGTCGGATATTAACCGCATCGTAAAGGCTGGTGCCTTCAGGCATTAGGCCTAATTCAAGCATCATAAGCTCTACACGCTCATAACCCGACTCAGTTAGATAAACCTGACGTATTTTTTCATCTACTGTGTAATCACCCGGCTGACCTTCAGGTTCTTCACGAGTTAAATAAGGAATGATTTCATTGGCTTTAATATAAATTTCGGTGCTTTCATCCGTAGGCCCAGAAATAATCAGCGGCGTTCTGGCCTCATCAATCAAAATAGAATCGACTTCATCGACGATAGCAAAATATAAATCACGCTGAACTTTCTGCTCGATGCTGAAAGCCATGTTGTCACGTAAATAATCAAAACCAAATTCGTTATTAGTACCATAGGTAATATCAGCGGCATAAGCTATACGACGCTCTTCATGCTCCATTTGACTGACAATAACGCCGGTAGTCATACCTAGAAAACCATACAGCCTACCCATCCATTCCGAATCACGTTTAGCGAGATAATCATTAACCGTTACAACATGAACACCACGTCCAGGTAAGGCATTCAAATAAGCTGCTAAGGTCGCCATTAAGGTTTTACCCTCACCGGTTTTCATTTCGGCAATTTTACCGTCATGAAGAATCATGCCGCCTATTAACTGGACATCAAAATGACGCATACCAAAAACACGCGAAGAGGCTTCTCTAACCGCAGCAAAGGCTTCTGGAATAAGTTTATCCAGACTTTCGCCTAGCTCAAGACGATCACGAAACTCTTTTGTTTTTGCTTTAATTGCCTCATCAGACAGTTTTTCGTATTCCGAAGCTAATGCGTTGACACTCTTGACCAACTTTCTTTTCTTCTTAATCAGCCTGTCGTTACGGCTACCTACAACTAATCTAACTAGCTTATCCAGCATGTTTTCTTTCCAGTTTAAATTATCTAAATGATTGAATAAATTGCTCGATTATATACCGTCTGAATCTTTAGTTACAGTAAATCACGAGTAGTTTTTAAATTTCACGCCTCTATCAAAGAGTACGCGAGGCCATATTAATAGCTGACATAGCCTTAATGCTTTTGTAATTACACAAAGATTAAAGCTGTTTTTATTTTAATTTTTTATGCCTATGCCTTTATAAAGTAAAAACAAACTAAGCAACGTTAAAACTAAAATAAAGACTATAGTCATAATAAAAGCCAGTTGAATGTCGACATCAGTTACCCCTATCAAGCCATATCTAAAGGCATTGATCATATACAAAATGGGATTGCCTAACGAAATACTTTGCCATATATCTGGCAACATTTTGACGGAATAAAACACCCCACCTAAATAACTTAAGGGCGTTAAAATAAAATTAGGGATGATAGATATATCATCAAAACTTTCTGCTAACACGGCATTAATAAAGCCGGCTAAAGAAAATAATGTCGCTGTTAATATCATAATTGATAAAGCGACATAGGGATTTTTGACCTCAATATCTGAAAATAATAAAGAAATTGAGGCGACCACTGTCCCGACTAATAGACCGCGAATGATGCCTCCACTGACATAACCGCTTAAAATAACCCAATTAGGCACAGGTGCCACAAGCAACTCTTCAATATTGCGTTGAAATTTAGTTGAATAAAAAGACGAAACTACATTGGCATAAGAATGACTAATGACCGACATTAAAATAATACCCGGTACAATATAATCCATATAAGTTGCGCCATTAATTTCACCGATACGGCCACCAATGAGCTTACCAAAAATCAAAAAATATAAGGCGGTGGTAATGGCAGGAGGTAATAAAGTTTGCGGCCAAATACGAACAAAACGAAAAATCTCTTTAGTCACTATCGTTCTAAAGGCAATAGAATAATTCATCACTTATTACCTGCTGACTTAGTATCAATTAAACTCATAAATAGTTGTTCTAAGCGATTACTCTTATTTTTAAGACTCACTACCTTAATGTTTTTTTCGCTTAATTGATTAAACAAGTAATTAAGGCCAATTTCTTTAGGTACCGCTACATCGAGGACTTTATCGGCTATGCGTTCAATTTGATAGCCAGCAATAACAGGTGCTTGAGCCAAAGGTTCAGCCAAGTCTAGGACAAAATGATCGACATGTAATCTTGCTAAGAGACTCGCCATGTCGGTATTTTCAACGATACGTCCTTGATCGATAATGGCAATATTACGACAAAGACTTTCGGCTTCTTCTAAATAATGCGTAGTTAAAATGATAGTGGTACCTTGCTGATTAACCTCCTCCATCATCTTCCACATCGAGCGCCTGATTTCTATATCAACACCCGCAGTTGGCTCGTCAAGAATCAATAACCTAGGTGCATGAACCATCGCACGGGCAATCATTACACGGCGTTTCATACCACCCGATAAACGCCTAGATATGGTGTCGCGTTTATCCCATAAATCCATTTGTTTAAGGCAATGCTCGGTTCTTTGTAGGGCAAGTTTACGTGGCGTACCGTAATAACCCGCTTGATTAAAAACGATGCTTTTAACCGTGTCAAATTGATTAAAGTTAACTTCTTGAGGCACTAAACCTAAGCAACTTTTTGCAAGAGATCGTTCGGTTTTTAGATCATGTCCAAAAATACTAACTGAGCCACTCGATTGATTAACCAATGAACTGATAATACCAATAGTTGTTGATTTACCTGCACCGTTAGGCCCCAATAAAGCAAAAAAATCGCCAGGCTTGACTTCAAGGTCTATACCTTTTAAAGCCTCAAAACCATTGTTATATGTTTTTTTTAGATTGCTAATAGATAATGCATTCATACTGAAACTAACACTTAACGAAAACCTTTAAATAAGTTAAATTACACACATGAGCCCATTACAAACAATAAAAACTCACCAATTGTGGGACAATAACTAATACCACCCTATCAAGACACATTGAATTTTAAATAAAATCACACTAATGGATACTAAAAGCCGTGTAATATTATCAGATATTAACACGCTCCGCAGACAAATTGGATACCCCGTGCAGAATACTCCCCCTGAATTCGTAGCCGCTGTAGATTTAGGCTCTAATAGCTTCCATATGATTGTTTGTAGCCTAAAAAATGGTAAGTTACAAACCATAGACCGACTTAAAGAAATGGTCAGACTGGCATCAGGCTTAGATGCTGAGCAGATGTTGGATGAAAAAACTCAATTAAAAGCGCTCGCTTGCCTAGAGCGATTTGGCCAACGCATTCACAATTTTCCAGAAGGCAGTGTCCGTATTGTGGGCACTAACACCTTACGCATGGCCAAAAATGCAAGTCAATTTCTAATCAAAGCCGAACAAGCACTAGGCCACCCTATCCACATCATTTCTGGAATAGAAGAAGCACGTTTGATCTATGCAGGCGTCGCACATAGCTTAAGTAGCAATGCTAATTTGCGCTTAGTTATGGATATAGGTGGGGGTAGCACAGAATATATTATCGGCACTAATGATACGCCCCAAGCTAAAGAAAGTTTACACATGGGCTGTGTATCTATGAGCAATATCTTTTTTAAAGATGGCTTTCTATCTAAAACAGCGTTTGATAATGCAACTTTATACGCCGAACAAAAATTAGAACCTTTCCAAAATACATTTAATCGCAAGAACTGGGATGAAGCCATCGGCTCATCGGGCAGCTTGCGCTCAATTGCAAAAGTATTACAAGCGACTAACTGGAGTAATAACGGCATAACTAAACAAGGGCTTGAAATACTGGTGGCTCACCTTAACCAATACCATCATATCGATGAATTAAATTTACCCGGATTAGACGCCGATCGTCTACCGGTTTTTGCGGGCGGCTTAGCGATTGTTTATGCCACCTTCAAAACGCTTAATATTGAACAAATGACTATCTCTGACGGCGCCTTAAGAGAAGGTTTGATACAAGATTTATTAGGTCGAATTTATAATCAAGATATGCGTTCAGAGACGGTGCAAGCAGTCTGCAAACGCTATCATATTGATACAGATCACTCCAAACGAATCAAGAAATGTATCCACATCATGTTAAGCCAATTGAGTGCTAACTATGCGTGGGCTAATGATGAAAACTGCGTGCAATATTTAAATTGGGCAGCGGATTTACACGAAATAGGTATTGATATCGCCCATAGCCAATACCATAAACATAGCGCTTACATTATAGGCAACGCTGATTTGGCAGGATTTTCTCAGCAAGATCAACTATTACTGGCAGCTATACTTAGATCACATCGACGTAAATTATCCAAAACTATTTTTAACGAATTACCCTCGCCATGGAATATTCAAGCACCTTATCTCACTTTAATTTTGAGATTAGCAGTCGTATTGCACCGAAACCGTATCAAACAAGAATTACCACTCTTTGAAATACAATTAATCAATTCAAAAATCACACTTAAGTTTCCAGAGACTTGGTTAGATAGCTTTCCTCTAACCCGTGCTGACTTGAATTTAGAAGCCGATTACATCAAAGCAGCAGGATTTAAGCTAGAATTCTCTTAAGCATCGTGTTTATAAAAATCATTTCACGTCTTTTTTTAATACTAATAAGTACAGTTGTCATTTTCTGTGCGCTACTGATTTTATTTGGAATTAGTGACACACCCACAGTTGCTGCTGACTGGACACTGACACATGACGACATTATTAGAGCAAAAAAAATATTGTACGAAGGCTCTAAAACCAAACCTGATGAAATAGGCACCATTGAATTAACTCAACCTGACATTAATTTAGCAGCCAATTATTTGTTTAATCGTTATCGCAAAAGTGCCGTCAAAATTGAATTAAAAGACAATATCGTTCGATTTATAGTCACAATGACACTGCCAAAAAACTATCTAGGTCAATATTTAAATATTAGCTTTCGCTTTGGCAACGAAGCGAGTGATGAACTACCTAGTTTGAAAAAATTTAAAGCCGGCGAATTATTATTACCTGCTAAACTTGCGGCTTATATAATCGACAATATCATCCATCACACCTCGCTTAATGAATACTTCATCTTAGCGACCCGCCCCATTAAAAGCATTATTATCGATCAACAAAAAGTCACCATCAGCTATCACTCCAGCTTAGAGAGTCTTATACAAGCACAAAATGTTTTAGCTGATGGCGGCAACAATACCCATCTCGACATCTACCAACAGAAATTAACTGAAGTTGTAGAGCTACATAATTCACAATGGCGCTTATCGCTGGCAGAACTACTAAAACCATTATTTACCTTGGCTTACCAACGTTCTAATTTAGAGACTGCTATTGAAGAAAATAAAATGGCTATTATCACGATTAATAACTATGTAAATCGTAAAGAAACCAAAAAGTTTTTATCAATACCCTTAGCAACATTAAACACACAAAAACGTTATCCTACTTTTTTATATAAGCGCATTGATTTAGCGCAGCACTTTATAGCTTCGGCAGCCATTACTGCCTCTATGAACAACCAGGTTTCAATTGCAGTAGGTGAAGAAAAAGAATTAAGTGACGCACAAGGAGGCAGCGGCTTCAGCTTTGTTGATTTAGCGGCAGATAAAGCCGGCACACGCTTCGCTGAAATGGCGACCTCATCACCAGAAAGCGCCCGCAAACTTCAAAAGAAATTATCAGAAATCAAAGACTACACTGACTTTATGCCTGACCCATCAGACCTGCCTGAACATATGGATGATGCCGAATTTAAGCAACGTTTTGAGTCTGTTGATAGCGAGGCTTATCAAGAACTATCCAGACAAATTGATCAACGAATTGGAGCTACAGCTCTTTATAGTAATCCTTAGCTAGAAAATCTCTTGAACTCAACTTTGCATCTTTTTAATAGTTCATGTGGCATGATGATGCATAAAATACGCAGATTCTCTATTATATGTCTACACTAGCTTCCTATCGGCGTGGAAACGATAAAAAACACCGCAGGGGCGATATTGCATACGCCCAACATCGAAAGTTTAATGATATAAGACCTTTTTTATAAGGGCGTATGCAATAAGCCCCTACGACCATCACCACAATATTATCGTTCTTGCGTGTGAATGATAATATTTACTTTTGTAGATAAGGGCGGAATAAATGCTCCTAAAAACAAAACCCAGCAGGGCTTTTGGAGCAACAACATCCCAACCACAAACTACGCTTTGATACGGAACCGAACCATGAACCTAATTAATTTTTCTAATCGCTTGATCTTAGCTGTTTTAGCGACACTACCCTTAACAACGAAAGCTGATAACGTCTGGAGTTATCATCAGGAAGTTGATAATTTAAGCAATCAATCTTTTAGCTATGCGCAATCACCACTCCCCCTACCCGGCTTGTATGATTACCTTAGATTAGAGCTTGTTTGTAAAGGTAATAGTTTACAAGCCACTATTGAAGCCAATGACTTGATTACCTCTCAAAGCAAACGCTTTAATGTTGATTATCAAATTGACAAAATGCCTGCCATTTCTATCTCGATGAAAACGCTGCCTGATTCTAAACGTAAAGGCTATACCGAAGAGTATGCAAAAAAATTGGCAGAAGATTTATTAACGGGGCAAACGCTATTTATTCATGTCAACACCATCATACGCACGGTACTATCAAGTTCCCTACCCTTAACTAATGCTGATCTAGCAGTTAAGCAAGTGCTCTCTGATTGTAAACTCAGCGCTAGCAATGAAAGTAAAGCTACTTACAGCCTAGCTGAATTCGAACAACAATTTAGTCAATTATCCTTAGATAAACAACAGCGTGTTTTAGCTGAACTAAAAAAGATAATGGCGGACATTAAATGATGAAGAAGCTATTAACTTAAGGAGGGACTGTGTGGCTAATATAGCGTTCCCAAGCTCTGCGTCACTGCCTACAGTTAAGCTTTTGTAGGCCGGAATAAGGCTTTGATAGCGTAAGCGATTAAAGCGTTTCCGGCCTACAATAAGTTCAAATATTCCTGCAGAGCGTGGGAACGATAAATTTACAAGCAATTAATGATGACAACCTGCACCATGAATATGACCATGATGAGTTTCTTCTTCAGTTGCCGCTCTTACTTCTAAAACTTCTACATCAAATGTTAAAGCAACTCCCGCTAAAGGATGATTGCCATCGACAGTCACGTCTTTTTCATCAAGACTAATCACAGTAACAATACCCGTACCATGACTGACTTCGGCATGAAATTGCATACCGACTTCAATTTCATCGATACCTTCAAACATTTCACGTGGAATAACCTGAATCATATCATCAGATAGCTCACCATAAGCATGCTCAGGTTCTATACGAACCTTAAACTTATCGCCTGCGACTTTGCCAACCAAAGACTGCTCTAATCCAGAAATAATATTTCCAGCTCCATGTAAATAAACCAGCGCTTCTTGATCTATAGAACTATCTAAAACTTCACCTTCATCATTAGTGAGTGTGTAATGTATTGAAACAGCCGTATTGTCAGCTACTTGCATGATAAAACCTTTTGGTGTTTAAAAAACGCATCATAATATAGATTTATTAAGCGTTTGTCTGAAAAAATGATGCTAATGACCTACTTGAGTTTATTTAATTATGAAAATAAAGCACATTCAAGCTATGAGTTTAATGACTGGGATAACAAGAGGCTAATAAAGTCTGCATTTTGGCCAGACCCAATTGACGTGTTAAATTTATATTTCGCTCTGGTATTTTGTCAGTATTTGGATAACTACTAACAGCTCGATCGATAGAGGTTTCACGTAACAAATGCAACATAGGATAGGGTGAGCGATTAGTATAATTGGCAGGCTCGTCAGCATCAGAATCTTGAAAATAATAATCAGGATGAAAACTGGCTAATTGATAAATACCTTCGTATCCAGCATCAATCAGCACATCTTCAGCCATAGTCAAAAAATCTAAATAATCATCAAATAAATGAAAGGCACCCGCAAAAATCAGCAAGCTAGTTTCAATACTAAGATCCATCTTTAAACGCTCACACTCTTGCAGTAGCTGTTGTAGACAGGTCTTGATTTTACGCTCATGGCTTACAAGATAAAAAATACTACCCCGCTCCATCTCTCTTTTTGCAAAAGGACAAATACTGTATTCAATAACAATGGTTTTTAACCAAGCTTGGGTGGCATCTATCCAATGTTGATCTTGATGATTCATGTTTTCCTCTAAAGATTTACAGCCGGATTTTAAGGTTATCACTAAAGGCGGGACGGTTTGAATAATGTTATTAAGTGTAGGTAGGGTTAGCGATAGTAATGGTCGGGTTACGGCTAGCGTCTAACCCGACCTACGCAAGCGCTTTGTCCCTTATCTTGATAAGGCATAAAGTGCCTACGGAAAATACTGCCTAGGATTGCTGGCAATTTCTCGTGCAGCCAAAAACTGGGCATAATAATTACGAGAAGCAAAACCGAATGCAGGCCCAGTATAAGTATCAACGATTTGCACAAAATCTCGACCTACTTGATTTTGTGCTCGCTTCATACCCCCAATTCCATGATTATACGAAGTAATCGCTGCCGGCCAGTCACCTAGCTTTTTATAGGCATGCTTTAAATAGTTGGCAGCACCCACAGCAGAAGCTACAGGATCTAAGCGAAGATCAACTTTATTGTTATCTGGCATGAAGGTTTGTGCACCAGACTTTGTAAACTGCCACATACCGACTGCACCGGCTGAAGATTTTGCAGAAAACTGAAATGAAGATTCTACATGAGGCAAAAAGGCTAAATCTTCAGGCAAGCCTGCTTCTTTGAATATCTTTCTAAATTGTCGATCATAACGCTGACTAATATCTAAGCCCTGCTTAAAACGTTCGCGAGTACCCCGTTGCGAACGTATACGCTCTGAAGCACCAGCAACCACATGATTAATTTGCCGTCCATTATGGGTCAATTTAGCGATAATTTGTCTTTCGTTACCATTCAAAGACTCGTTATTGCGAACTTTAGCTTCCAATACCGAAAGTTGAGCTTTCCAAAACTCTCTACGTTGACTCACTATATTCTTTTGTTCGCTGGTTAAGCTTTCAGCCACATCACCCGGCAATACAAAGACTTCATAAATAACATCCATATAGCGATCATCATGAACGGCCACTTCAGAGCGATGCCATAGACTATACGTTTTACGCCAAAAATCGACCGCAGGCTCTAACTCACCCGGTTTAATAAAAGTCCCATATTGAGTCGGTACTTTATAATTATTTTGAGAAGCGGAATCTTGGGATTGCAACAAACTTGCGTCACTGGCATTTTTATCTCGAAGATCCTTAACTGAATTATTACTACAAGCATTTAAGCCTAAAACGAAGACTATAAAAAACCAAGTTCTCAACCAGGTGCGATTCATGTAATTGATACCTTATTGGCGTATGAAGTGTGTGGAATAGTTATAATTTAAACACATCTAAGTAAGTCGTGAAAGCCACCTGTTCGAAATTGTTTTTAAAGACCTACTCTTTAACTTTGCTTAAGTTTATAACTGCATGCCCCTCCCCATGACATGCACAAGTATCTATACAAGCTTGTAATGGGTGTGAAAACGATAAAAACACCGCAGGGGCCAATGTCATTAAGTTAAAGAATTTTAGGGGCGTATTGCATACGCCCTTATGAAATAAGCCCTATAACATTGAACTTTAATTAAATAGGCTTATGCAATAAGCCTCTACGATCTCCACCACAATGTTATCGTCTTGAGCGGGAATGACAACATTCACTTATATTGATACCCATCAATCGCCTTGAAGAGTCGCTACAAAACGCCTACCACCTGCTAGATTACGATGCTCACATAAGTATATGCCCTGCCAAATACCTAAATTAAGACTTCCACGAGTAATTGGAATACTTACACTACTCCCTAATAGACAATTTTTAATATGGGCAGGCATATCATCGTCACCTTCATAGTCATGTCGATAATATGCAGCTTTTTCAGGCACAAAGATATTAAAGTGACTTTCCAAATCTTGACGCACCGTCGGATCTGCATTCTCATTAATCGTTAATGAGGCCGAAGTATGCTGAATAAATAAGTGTAGTAACCCACAATCAATACGCTTTAATTCTGGAATCGCTTTGATGATTTCATCAGTAATGAGATAAAAGCCTCTATTTTTTGCTGACAGAGTAAATTCTTTTTGTATCCACATAAATTAATTATTGATTCCTGATTTATTTGAGTTAACTGATGTTACGCAGTGACATGGTTTTGCCCTCGCTAACAGCGACTAACATTATTGCATTTAAGGAATATTTGAACTTATTGTAGGGCCGTAATAAGACCACCCTAGCGCAGCGCGGGGTGGCGTTTCCGGCAAAGGAGCAGTGCCTATGCCGGAAACGCTTTACTCGCTGACGCTCGTAAAGCCTTATTCCGGCCTACAAAAGTTTAACTGTGCGCAGCAGCGTGGGAACTTTATACGATGTTTTGCTATCGCAAGCCGCCTCTACCACCATTACATTTATCGAAACAATTATTTCAACAATGACTTACAACCAAATTGCTTCCTGCTCCAAAGTCTTACCATGATGCTGTGTCAAATATCCCAACTTAATAAAATCATCGTTCAAAGCATTCATTGCTTCAAGTTTTTGCAGGGCGTTTTCAAATAAAACCCGAGTTTCCTGCCAAATCTTAGTGCTACCAAATGTTATCAATTTATTTTCCCAATCTGGTAACCAATAAAAATATAAATAGCTATCTGGGTGTAACGCGTTTTTTAATCGAAGGAAATTAGATAAGCCTACCCCGTCATAATCTGGAAATAAAGTGACCGCATCGCTACGTTTTTGTTNTGCAAGCCATTGCAATAATAGCTCCGATAATTGCCCTGCATAATAAACTAAACAACCATTAAAGTTTTCTGGTAACCAATCACAACGATCAAACAAGGCCTGATTTTCCACTAACAACAATGGACTATTAGTTCGCCAGCGCTGACCTAAACTCACCTGTAATGTAGCAGCACCAAAGTCTTCAGTAAGCTCCGCAACGCGCATCGTACTTTTTTCATTTTCCCAAAAGACTTCAGAATCCCAAGCTTTCATTAACAAATAACTACAATCATGACTGCTTCTGCCCGCTTTACTATTGCGTTCTGTGCCAATATTACGACTACGACCTGGCAGATCAGCCGCTAATAAATCATTATCTAATGGATGAATTTGTCGCAGATAATAAATCAAACTTTGTCTGTTAATGATCTGATAAACGGTACTTCGGCCTTTTTTGAGAACTTCAATTTGCCGAGTACTCAAAGCAAACTGTTCCAATTCTTTTCTTTGGCTAGCAGTAAAAGTTGAGGCCGTTAGTAACTGATCGCTAGCAAGTAAGCGCTTCAAAGCGCCTGACAAGATACTCATGATTACTTATCTTTATCAGCAAGGCTTTCCAGAATCTGCCAACTCAATCGGCTGATGTGATTTTTGCCTTTCGTGGTAGCGATGGGCACACAATAGCGAGCGGTGATTTGGGGTTCTGGAGAAGCAAAAATGAGGGTAAAACCAAACTCTTCTGCTATTTCAATTAAATTACGTTGATTACGTTGATCCAGCGAAGCCGCTTCATCCAAATAACAGGCTGTTTTAATAGCTTTGCGTGAATCTTGCATTTGATTAAGCATAGCTAGACCGGTAATAAGTTTGGCCATCAATACCGTACCATTAGAGGCTGCGCTATCAATATCTTCAAATTCTGCTGGCGTTTGATTTTCTTTAGCAATACTAAAAACCAATCTAAATAAATGCTCAACTCTTAAGCCACCACGCGCCTCGCCTTCTTTGATCAAAATATCTTTGGCTTTGTTAAGTTCCTTATCATCTAACATAGTGTTCTGGTCGAACAAATCAAACGAACGTCCCGACTCAACCTGTTCCGAAGTTGAAATTAACGCTTGTATAGCCCGCACTAAAATATCTTCTTCTCTAGGTTCTATTTTAAAAACTTTAAGATCTGAAAGCTGGCGACGATTAATTTTGTTATTAAATTCACGCATTCGCCTTTTGAAAGTTTCTAGACTATCACGCAAATCTCGCAATATAGCCGCCACCTGCACCACGGCCGAACGCGCCTTACGTTCAATCGCTTCTTTTTCCTGACTCAGTTGCGCAGTGTAATTAAACAAGGCATTTAATTGTTGCTCGGCAGTATCCTGAGCTTGAAATTTATTCAGGCCATCTCTATGTAATTGACTGAGATGTCCATTTAATTGCTCTTCGATTTGTTTTAGCTTTTGGCAATCGCGATTATAGGTTTCGATGCAATCAGCCAAAGTCGGCATTGCCAACTCGGTTGATTCCATGCAAGGCAAATGAGGCAATTGTTCTAAAGACGTAAACGGAAACTGTTGATCAAGTCGTTGCTGCCTAGCTATGTTAATGCGCTGAAATTGGCTTTGCAGTTCTTTTTGATCGGATTTATGTTTTTCCTGTGCCAGTAAGATAGATTTTTTCTGCTCAGCTAATCCAGATTCTTCTTGCTCAAGCAGAACTAGTTTTTGCTGCAAAGCCTCAATTCCTTGCAGCCTTTCTAAAGCACTTAGCTTTAATAACAGTAATTCCTCAAAGTTTTTCTCATCGACTAACAATTCTGAAATTTGCTGTTCTAGTTTTTGTTGATGCTGCTTTTGTTGGCTTAAAGTTTCAACGGTTTTCAATAAACTAGTTAGCTCAGTTAACTGACGCTCACAGTCATTAATCTCTGTCTCTAATTCTTGAGCCGTTTTAATAAAAAGATTCGGCTCCAACTCAGACAGATCGAGTAGCAAGCCAGGCAGTTGCAAACAATTAGCTGACAACCGCGATGCTAATAGTGCTGCAAATGATTGAAAAGCCGTTTCATCGTTCAACTCTAAGGCACTACCTTGCGCAACCGGTAAACTTAAAACTGACTTAGACAATAATCGAGTTACAAGCTCAAAGCTTTCAGCCGGCAATATTTTTTGTAGTTGCAAATATAAGTTATTATTGACATTCTGCAACTGCCGATTCAAATCGACTTTCTCTTTACTGATTTTTGCAATGTTTCTGGTAATAGCTTCTTGAGATTGCTGTTGTTCTGCATTACCTATGCTACGCACCAACTCATCACGTTGTTTTTGCAATAGTAGTCGCTGATTTTGTAATTGAGCTAAATCACTGACAAACTGAAATTGCATAATCAGCTCTTGATAATAAGCTTCTATTTTTTGTTGAGCTTTTAAGGTTGTTTTGGCCTCAGCACGGTCTTGATAAATCATTTCGTGGCGTTTTTCCAAAGCCACCGCTTCGTCTTCTAGTGTTTGTAGTCTTAAGCGAAGTTTTTCGCTGGTACTGGTGTTATAGTCTTCCCAATCATTCAAGGCTTTTTCTATTAAAGGTCGCCATAAAATAAGCTTGCCGCGTAATTCTAATCGTGTTTGCTGACTATCTTCCATGTCTGAAATAAGTGACTGGTTCCGAAAAACCGCGTCATACTGGGACTTATCATAGTTAACATCAGCAAAAGACTTGTCCCACTCACTCTTAAAATCGACATTGCGATCTTGCAAATCATTTTTAAAGATTTCCAGTAAATAATACTTCACTTCCCTGCTATCCAATTTATCCAGACGTAAAGTTCGGGTTAGGATTCGCTGATAAGTTGCAGCCTGCGAAGTAAATTCCAGAGGGAATATTGTTAAATCAGGGTCATCAGCACGCTGCTTTTGACGATTACCATACAATAAGGCTCGTAAATCAGCTTGAGGATAAATTTTAGCGAGCTTTCCGCATTCAAATAAACGCGCGATTAATTTAGGTTGAGCGACCAGCTTGCCATCAGCCAAGCGGTAATCATCAAGATCAAGACTCCCTTGATAAGCAAAGTATTCATAATCATGGCTCAAACCTTTACCGACACACCCTATCACTGCCATACCCGAAGGCAATAATACTTCCAACAAAATATAAGCACTGTTGTCTGGAAAATAAAACCGCTTAGAGTTTTCGACACTGTGTGCGCCAAAATCCATGTGCTGTTTGTTAAGGATAAGCAGAAACTGCAACGCATTGATCAAGCTTGTTTTGCCAGTATTATTAGGTGCAATAATGGACACAGAATCATCTAGCGGCAATTCAGCGCGACTGTAACCCGCACTGTTTAGTAATACTAATTTTTGAAAGCCATATTGTGCAAGACTCAAAGCATATCCTCCTTGATATCTTCTTTAATTTGATCAGGCCGTTCAGCGTTACCCAGTTCTACAAACAAATCTAAGTAACGATGTATTGATGGCAATAGTCGATAAGCATTGTCTTCAGAGATTAAGAAGCCGACTCGCGTAGCGCTATCTAAAATCTCCGATAATGTTTTTGGACTATTTATTTCTTCAGCCTCGAATAGAGCGAAATACTGCTGCCAGAGTTGATCTAATAAAATAGAATCAAGCCGCCATTGCTGAAATTGAAATAAATGCAAGCCTTGATCAGCCTGATATTCAAACAACAACATAATGACTAAGGCAAGACGACGAGTGAGCTTGCCTGTGTAAGCACTAGCTAACTCGGTTTTAAAATAGGCAAACCCTCGTCCATCAACTATCAGAACAAAACCCAGCGCAGCAAATAATGACTCATAGTCACTTTGATAAAGCTCCAACTGCACCCAAAGCTCAGTATCTTTTAGGCGATTTAAATGTGCACCAGAACTTAACTGTTTAAAGAGGGGTTGTAACTGGGTCAGAGCAGTAAAATCAATCGTCATAAGGATTCAAGCGCATGGCTGTGGTGTTTAATCGCAACCTGTTTAAGGGTAATGCGCGTTTCGTGCAAATCTGGGGTAGCAGAAATATCAGGTAAACGAATAAAGCTATGATAAAGCCGTAACAAGGTAATGTCTTGATACTCGTTATAATGATCAGCAAGCCAGCCCATCAAATCGGGTAGAGGTAGGCTCTGATAAAAGTTCTGACGAATAGCCTCTTCATCAATCAACTCAAGCTGAATCTGAGTATCGTCTGCTATCATCTCAGGGAACTCAACGGCTTTAGATTGATAATGCCGCACTTGCTCCATTAATGTCAATAATTCGGGGCCTATAGCAACTGAAATCAAACGCTCTTTGCGCCAAATAGGTAAGCTCTGTTGCAGAAATGTTTTACGCATGCCTTTTTTACGGACATCACCCAACAATTGACCAATTGCAGCACTTAGATGATTATGACGACGCAGCTCTTCTCTTAGCGGCATCAAAGTGTTAGTACATTGCTTCAATGCGACTAACCCAGCTTGTCGTAACTCTTTAACCCTGAAGCCTATTTGCCGCAATAAGCGCTGATGGCTATATAAACCACCTTGGGTCATCAGTTGCTGAGCTAAGGTAGCCAAAACTCTTTCAGCTTCCTCAAGCAAGGGATAAAAACTTCCACCCGCACCGGTATCCATCAATTCAGTCATTGGCAATACATAACGATCATAAGCGTCTAGCACTTCCCTATAGCGACTTGACAACTGCATGCGCTCATCAGCGCCTTTAGCACGCTCGGCAATATCCTGAATAGCATGCGTATCCTGATCCAGTTGTTGTAAAATTTGTCGAAGCTGAGTATCTATACGCACAGCACCTTGTTGCAAAGCAGCCATATCGCGATTCTGCATAGCTTGATGCAATTGATCCAGACCGACTTTAATGTCAATAATTCGGGCTTTTAAAATATCCGACAAACCTAATTCATGCTCATGCAACAAACTTCCGACAAATTGGCGAACGCTTTCATTGAGTTGTAAGGTATTGCTATGCGACATTTGTATCAATAATTCTGAATTAACCATCTGTTGCAAGCGCTCGACACATTGCTCGGCTGATTCATGCAAATAGATTTTTCTCAATAGCACCAACACATCATCTCTTTCATAGGCAATATGGTCCCTGCCCAAATGTACGATGCGCTCTATAACGTCCCAGTGTTTTTCTAAAGCTCTAACTAAACTACGAGGATTGATCATGCGATATTTAGAATAATAAATTTAGATTTTGCAGGTTATTTTCGGCTATCACTAAAGACGGGGCAGTGTGAATAATGTTATTAGGTGTAGGTCAGGTTAGCGATAGCGTAACCCGACATAATCGTGATATATCGGGTTACGGCTAGCGCCTAATCCGACCTAGGCAAGCATTTTGTTCCCTGTTAAGCTTATAACCAAAATGAGAAGCATGAATATATTCACTGAAAACAATTTTTGGCTAATTCAACATAAAAGAGGAAGTTAGCGAAAGATATTAAATATTCCTTTATCTTTTTGCGCCTGAATTATTGGCATTGTTTACGGGTGTTTTTTTGAAATGCGCTCTGAGTGGATCATGAGAATATTTACACAATAAAAAAGGCTTGAATTTTACTATAAGCCTTTAAATTATTTGGTGCCCCAAAGTGGATTCGAACCACCGACCTGTCCCTTAGGAGGGGACCGCTCTATCCAGCTGAGCTATCAGGGCAAAAGCGTGATTTTATCATAAAGAAGAGCTTTTTATCTCTGCAATTTAGGATTGTTTATTTTTCAACCTGGAGGCCAGTGCATTTGCCTTCCGCCTAATAGATGCAGATGCAAATGAAAAACCTCTTGCCCACCATGTGAGTTACAGTTGAATACTGCGCGATAACCGTGTTCTGACAAACCTTCTTGTTTAGCTAATTTAATAGCGGTTTGTAATAATTGTCCAGCAAGCAAGCTATCATCTAAATCATTTAAGGTAGCAATATGTGCCTTAGGCACAATTAATATATGCACAGGAGCTTGAGGATTGATGTCTCTAAAGGCTAAGACGTTATCGTCTTCAAAAACTATATCCGGTTTAATTTCACCAGCAACCATTTTACAAAATAAACATGACGTCATGACATTTCTCTTGATTGATTAAATAACTAGTTATACAAAATAATATTTAATATTCTTAGTCGCAATAGCTATTGCCATTAAAACCACAATTCACAACACCCAGAATTATGCTGTAGCAATAAATCCATATGCCTCAAAGTTAAATAATTAACTACTCTTTATAGGCGAAGCTTATCAAGTAAATTGTCTTCGTCCATTAAAAGCATGTGACAAAGTACTACTATCAATAAACTCTAATTCGCCACCCATAGGGACTCCATGGGCAATTCTTGTGGCTGGAACATGATTTTTTTTGGATATTTCACCGATAAAATAAGCCGTTGCCTCACCTTCTACGGTTGAATTAGTCGCTAAGATTAATTCTTTAATTTCACCAGAAGCTAAGCGCTGTTCTAATAAATCAAGACCGAGTTGATCAGGACCTATACCATCTAAGGGGGATAATCGGCCATGCAGCACAAAATAATGTCCCTTAAATACTGTAGCCAAATCAATTACCCAAGAATCGGCCGGGCTTTCCACTATACATATAACCGAACTATCTCTGCTATTATCGGCACAAATCTCACACAGAGTATGCTCTGTAAATGTTCGACATTGCTGACAATGGCCTATATTTTCAATGGCATTTAATAAAGATTCAGCCAGTATCTTTGCACCATTACGATTGCGCTGAAGCAAATAAAATGCCATACGCTGAGCGGTTTTAGGACCTACACCAGGAAGTATGCATAGGTTTTGTATTAACTGCCCCAATAAACCATTTTTTTGCATATCAGAAAGGCAACTGAAACCCTGGAGGCAAAGGAAGTCCGGCAGTAATATCGGACATTTTTTCTTTTTTCATTTTAGCGACTTTATTGACAGCATCATTAATAGCCGATGCCACTAAATCCTCAAGCATATCTTTATCATCAGTTAACAATGATGAATCAATGGTCACTTTTCTTGCTTCTCGCTTTCCGGTCATTAGAATGGTGACCAAGCCACCACCCGACTCTCCAAGCACCTGCATTTGTGATAACTCTTCCTGAGCTTTCTTCAAATCTTCCTGCATTTTTTGAGCTTGCTGCATGATATTGCCTAAGGCATTTTTCATTTTCTATCCTCTAATGTTATTCCAGTGTTATATCGGCTCTATGGTGCCAGGCAAAATGCGTGCATCAAAATTTTCTTTTAAAGCCTGAATATTAAGATCCGCATTAATCGCATCAATAGCAGCTTGCTGCTTATTTTCGCGCTCTTTAGTTAAAAGTATCGCTGGTGTCGCTAAGGTGTTTTTTTTTTCTTTAAAAACTAATTTAACAGAGTTACCGCAATAGACTTGCAATGCTTTCTGGAGTGCTTCTTCAGCCCTTGCGCGACGAATATGACTTGGATCTATAATTAACGTACACACATTATCATCAATGGATTCTAATGCACAATTATTAGCAAACTCACGGAGCGGGCCAGCTAGCTTCATACCTACTATCATAGAAAGCCAATCATTAGCTTCACTAGCGTTTATCTCAACCTTAGAATCTTCCTGATTTACCACGGCAACGGCAACTGTAACCGGAACTTGTTCATTGACCTCAATTGAGGGCATTACTTTTTGGGAAATGGCTTGAACTTTTATGGGCTTATCGGAAACTTTTAGCTGTGCTTCTGGCTTGAATAATAGCATACGCAACATAACCATCTCAAAACCACTTCTAGGGTCGGGGGCTAAATCTAAATCTCTTTGTCCGACCAAGCCTATCTGATAAAAAAGCTGAACATCTTCTGGGCTAAATTTAACTGATAAGGCAATAAGCTCATCGCTATCAAACTCGTGATCTATAGCGGTAGGTATTTGCTGTAACAAGGCAATACGATGCAAAGCAATCAATATTTCTTGCAATAAGCCACTATAATCTGGCGATAAATTAGTAATATCATTGATTTTATTTAGAATAGCTACCGCATCACTCTCGGCGAGAGCATCTAACAATTCTGTAACGGGTTGCAAGGCTATAGTTCCAAGCATTGCGCTAACATCTGCCGTCGTCACTTTACCATTACCGTAAACAATAGCTTGATCTAGCAAACTTAAGCCATCACGCATACTGCCATCAGCTGCACGGGATAATAATTTTAATGAAGCAATTTCAAACTCAATAGCCTCTTGCTCAAGTATAAAAGCCATTTGACTATAAATTTGCGTTGGCAACAATTGTTTGAGATTAAGTTGCAAACAACGTGATAACACCGTTACTGGAATTTTATGTGGATCAGTTGTGGCTAGTAGGAATTTTACGTGCGGAGGTGGTTCTTCAAGCGTTTTTAACAAGGCATTAAAACTGTGCCCAGATAACATATGAACTTCATCGATTAGATAAACTTTATAACGACCATGATTCGGAGCATATTGAGCATTATCAAGCAAATCACGAGTATCTTCTACTTTAGTGCGAGAAGCACCGTCCACTTCAATTAAGTCTAAGAAACTTCCTTCGTTAACAGCTTTGCAAACGCTACAGAGTCCACAAGGATTAAAATCTTGCAGATTTTCACAATTCATGGCTTTTGCTAAGATTCTAGCAATGGTGGTTTTGCCTACACCTCGAGTTCCGGTAAACAAATAGGCATGATGAAGTCGATTATGTTGCAAAGCGTTCATTAACGATTTGACGACATGATCTTGTCCGACAACTTCAGTGAAATTTGAGGGCCGCCATTTTCTGGCGAGAACCTGATAAGTCATTGCAGGCTCGTTATAATATTTGATTTGGGCGGTAATCGCACCAGCCACATCCCGGCACACGAAACGACTGCTACCGTTGCTTCCTTCCGGACCTGGCGGGGTTTACAGAGTACCGTTGCGAGAGGACCAATACGATCACCATTATGATTTAGCCATCTGGCTAAAAGACGGCTATTATGTCTGAATTAACTCAACAACACAACAGCCATCTTAAATTTTTTTATTTTAAGCCTATGCCGTTTAATTTAAAAAGCATAGAAAATATTGCCAACACTACTCTTCTACTGCTTTAGGAGTTGATTCAATAACTGATTTTTGAGGCTCTGAAGCTTTAGGTTCTGTAGCTTCAGTTTTTTCTATTCTTTCAGAAAACTCACTATTATAGGATCGAGACTGTGAGCCACGATCTTCACTACGACTATCTACCGCTGCCAATGAGGTATCACCAACTACCGACTCACCCTCACCCTCTGTTTTTTTATAATTCGGATTACGCGGCCTTCTACGATTAGGTCCTCTGCGGTTGTTATTCTTTCTAGCCGCAGGCTTCGCTTGCTCATCACCCTCAGAAAAAGCCTCTTGATTTAACACTGGAGCCTCAGGCATTAGTGCGTCATCAGCAGCAGGCAATTGATTTTTAACGGCATCAATATTTTCGTCTGTTGCAACATTAACAGGCGCAAGATTACGCCTCACATTACGACCTGGCCCCCTCATATTTCTAGACCGAGGTTCTTTATTTTGCTCTGGCTTAGCTTCTTGCTCTTGCGATAAATTCTCTGAACGAGGCTCTTGTAAAGCCCGCTCTGGACGAGGCTCTCTTGGCCCACGATCTTGACGCGGCTCTTGTGGCGACCGAGGAGGACGTGAATCTTGGTTTCTTTGACCTTGATTTCTTCCTCCACGACGATTATTACGATTACGATTAGGTTGACTCTCTTCAGTTGAATAAGGTTTTTCTAAAGCCGATGTAGACGACGCCTTAACGCCCTCTACAGCATCTACTACTGCCGCAGTCTCTGAACCTACTAATTTATTCCAAAAGCGCTTAATTAAACTAGCAGCTTCACTTTTAGCTTGGACTGGCGCAGGCGAATCATGCATAAACTCTTTAATAACTGCTTTTTCAATCTTTGGTTTGACTTGCTGAGCAAATTCAGGAACCGCAATATCTTCAGCCTTTATTTGCAAATAACTCGGACGCTCATCACCAAACTCTTTTTCCTTAATACGATCAATATCATAAGCAGGAGTCTCAAGATGCTTGCTAGGTAAAATAACAATACCTACTTTCAACCTCTGCTCAATTTGCTCAATGGCATGACGCTTTTCATTCAACAAAAAGGTTGCGCATTCGATAGGCAAATGAGCAATAACCTTTTCAGTACCCTTCTTCATTGCCTCTTCTTCAAGTATTCTCAATACCGAAAGCGCAACTGACTCCACATTTCGTATAGTACCCTGCCCCTTACAACGCGGACATGGCAATTGTGTAGAATCACCCAATGATGGACGCATTCTTTGCCTAGACATTTCTAACAACCCAAAGCGTGAAATACGACCCGTTTGAATACGAGCCCTATCTATCTTAAGAGCGTCACGTAAATGGTTCTCAACAGTACGCTGATTCTTGTTGGACATCATATCGATAAAATCGATAACAAATAGACCACCTAAATCGCGTAATCTAAGTTGGCGAGCAATTTCATCGGCAGCTTCTAAATTTGTATTAAGAGCTGTTTCTTCAATATCACTACCTTTAGTAGCACGAGCAGAGTTGATATCAACCGATGTTAAAGCTTCAGTATGATCGATAACCAATGATCCACCTGAAGGCAAAGACACTTCGCGACAATAGGCTACTTCAATTTGAGATTCAATCTGATAGCGACTGAATAAAGGCACGGCATCTTGATATAATTTCGCTTTAGGCAAGAAATGCGGCATCACTTGTTTTAGAAAATCTTGAACTAAGGAAAATGATTCAGCATTATCAATCAAAATCTCATCAATATTGCCACGTAAGTGATCACGCAAAGCGCGAATAATGACATTACTTTCTTGAAAGACTAAAAAGGGGGCTTTTTGCTCATTCGATGAACGATCAATAGCTTCCCACAATTGCAATAGATAATTTAAATCCCACTGCAATTCTTCAGCATTTTTACCACAACCGGCTGTTCTGACGATCAGACCCATCGTTTCAGGTATTTCCAATGAAGCCATGACTTCACGCAAATCACTGCGAGTTTCGCCTTCAATACGCCGTGATATGCCACCTGCTTTAGGATTATTAGGCATCAACACCAAATAGGTACCTGCCAAACTAATATAGGTCGTTAACGCTGCTCCCTTATTGCCACGCTCTTCTTTTTCAATTTGAACAAGAATTTCCTGACCTTCTTTGATCAGATCTTTGATAGCAGGTCTACGTCCATCAGTCTCAGCGCCTTCTTGGAGCTGACGATACAGTGGAGATATTTCCTTAAAAGGCAAAAAGCCGTGTTTATCAGCACCGTAGTTTATGAAAGCGGCTTCTAAACTAGGCTCTACTCGAGTAATAATACCTTTATAAATATTAGATTTTTTTTGTTCTTTTGACGGCACTTCTATATCAAAATCATATAGTTTTTGACCGTCTACCAAAGCAACTCGCAGTTCTTCAGCCTGCGTAGCGTTGATAAGCATTCTTTTCATTTTATATCCTTGTTGTTTCCTGCTCCATTGTCAGACTTTACTGAACCAGACTGGTTGGGTTAGCGCCTCAAGCATTTATCATTATATAAACGCGATGCGATATTGCTAACGGTAATACAATCAGCTTAGTTGATACGGCCTTATACTCCATCACCCACGTCATCTTTCTACTATTTTAGCTCAACAAAAAGCCATAGCTTGGACGCGAGACAGATGCTAAGTTTATGTTTCTCAGTCTTAGTTGGTAAATTCTGCTTTAAACAGGTGTTAATAAATCGTGCGTCTAGGGTCGTACGATGAACCCGAAAATCTTATAATGAATCGTTAAGCACATGCGTGTTATTTTAATCGTCATTAAGTCGCTCTAAATCAGTTTCAAAACCGAAAGCTGTAGAGCTTAAAGTCTGTTTTCCTTAAAAACTTGCCTAATATAACAACCTTATGCCCTTTCATCAATTTTAAAGCATCAAACATCCTAAATACTGGTATTATTTGCAGCATGAATATACAAGAAAATGAGCCACCAAAAGTCGTCTACGTCGAAATTACTGAAGATAATTGCGATCAAAGACTTGATAATTTTTTAATTGCCCGCCTAAAAGGTGTACCTAAAAGCCATATTTACCGCATAGTCCGAAAAGGCGAGGTTAGAGTCAATAAAGGACGAGTCGATGTAAAATACCGTCTAGTTGCCGGAGATATTGTCCGAGTACCTCCCGTTAGGATTGCTGAACGCAGCGAAGAAACTTATGTACCACAAGGATTGCAGGCCGCCTTACAAGAGGGCGTTCTCTATGAAGATGAAGGTTTTATTATCATTAACAAACCTGCAGGCTTTGCCGTTCATGGCGGCAGTGGCGTCAGCTCCGGAATTATTGAAGGTTTCCGCCAACTTAGGCCAGAGGCCCGCTTTTTAGAACTCGTCCACCGCCTTGATAAAGACACCTCGGGTTGCTTATTAATCGCAAAAAAACGTAGCGCCTTACGATTATTACAAGAACTATTTAGAAATAGCCAGATACAAAAAACTTATCAAGCCTTGCTATCAGGCCAATGGAATAGAAAAAAATTAATCGTCACAGCACCGTTATTAAAAAACGTGAGCGTAGGTGGTGAGCGCATTGTAGTCATTAGCCCTTCTGGCAAACCAGCTGAAACTCTATTTCGTCGCATACAGTTATTTTCGAATGCCACTTTGGTTGAAGCCTCACCAAAAACAGGACGTACGCATCAAATTCGCGTCCATGCAGCAAGTCTAGGTCATCCGATAATCGGCGACGACCGCTATGGCGTCGATGAAGTCAACAAAACATTTAAAACAAAAGGCTATAAACGCATGTTTTTACATGCCAAAACATTAAACTTTCAGCACCCTGTTACGGGGGAACTGATATCTATTTCAGCGCCCTTACCGGCCCAACTGGAAAACCTACTGAAAAATGAAGAAACGATTTGATTTAATCATCTTTGATTGGGATGGCACTCTAATTAATTCAATAGACTGGATCGTACATTGCTTGCAACAGGCTGCAATTGATTGTGCCTGCCCTCCACCCGAAACTCAGGCAGCAAAAAATGTCATTGGCCTAAGCATCAATAAAGCCATGCACAGCCTATTTCCTGAAATTGATGAACAAAGACTTAAGCAATTAATTAGCAGCTACAGCAAGAACTATTTCTCCAAAGCTATGAACCGTGATGATTTATTTCCAGGCGTGTATAACATGTTGATTAAATTGAAGGATCAAGGCTATCAACTTGCAGTCGCAACAGGTAAAACAAGAGCAGAATTAATAGAGGTCTTAGAGGCAACAGGAACTGAACACTTATTTTGTGTTACTCGCTGCGCCGAGGAAACCGCCTCCAAGCCAGATCCGCTAATGCTACACGAAATCATTTCCCATACCCAAGCAGCCAAAGAACGCGTTTTAATGGTGGGTGACTCTATACACGACTTGCAAATGGCGGTTAATGCCTCGATCTCATCGATCGCAGTCAGTTGTGGCGCAAACTCTGCTTCAAGTTTGCAAGCTTATCAGCCACTATTGTGCTTAGAACAACCCACCGAATTACTTAATTTCATATAAGGTTAATCAGTCATGGAAAAACGATACGACGATTTAAAGCAAACACATGCCGCTAAAGAAACAGGCTGGGAACGAGACGTTATTGAAAAACTAGCACTAGCGGCCATAACTGAACAAACCAGTGCCAGACGCTGGAGCGTTTTCTTTAAATCATTAGTTTTTTGTTACTTAACGATTATTCTGGGCATCTCTTTATATCCTGTTCTTAAAAAAGATATGGGTATTGACAGTAAAGAGCATACCGCAGTCATCGATGTCATAGGTCCGATTGCAGAAGATAAAGATGCCAATGCTGCTAGCATCATAGAAAGCCTAAGAAATGCCGTAAAAGACAAGCAAACCAAAGGCATTATTCTGCACTCAAACTCACCGGGTGGCAGTCCAGTACAATCGGCCTACGTTTATGAAGAAATTAGATCTATAAAAAAAGAACATCCCGAACTACCTATTTATGCAGTCGTCAGCGACATTTGTGCATCGGGCTGTTATTACATTGCTTCAGCTACCGATAAAATATTCGTTAATCCTTCCAGCCTTATTGGCTCTATTGGCGTATTAATGGATGGCTTTGGGTTTGTTGATATTATGCAAAAATTAGGCGTAGAGCGTCGTTTATTAACGGCTGGTGCGCACAAAGCCATGCTAGATCCTTTTTCGCCACCGAAAACCGATGAAACCAAATACATGCAGGGCTTATTGGATCAAGTTCATCAACAATTCATCAACGCTGTTAAAGCAGGTCGTGGTGATAGACTAATAGAATCACCTGATATGTTTTCAGGTTTAGTTTGGACGGGTGAAGCGGGTGTGAACAATGGCATTGCTGATGCTTTTGGCACCGAAGACCAGGTCGCCAAAGACATTATTGGCGCCGAAAAACGCGTGGAATTTACTAAACAAAGTCGCTTTTTGGACAAAATAGCTGACAAACTAGGCACTTCTTTTGGACATGCTATAGGTGCAATGTTACAAGGCACTCTTTTACACTAAGCTTTTAAGTTGCATAAAGGCATAAAAACTAAACAAATAGAAGCTAATTTAGGGTCGTTTATAAATTACACTTATAGCTTATCATTTGACTGCTGGCCATTGAAAAATGGATGCAGAACCTTTATCAATATTAGCTTTTCTTTTACTTGAGCCAAGAAAACAATCTAGCACTATAAGTAGTCATCGTAACAATGACTACTTATACAGGTCGGTTATTACTAACTCCATAAAAGCAACGTAACTTTAACTTTAAAGATCAACTTTTATTAAAAGCTAAGCCATCATTTTTGCGCACAGCGATTACCATCAACTGCTGACCTACTTCCGTGTAACAGTAACCTTTTACCATAAGGCGGCAACCCTATAAAATTGAATTTGTTTTAGCTACGCTCTGAATGACAGAGCGTTATTTTGTAGTTGTTTAGTTGCATTATTCTTGTAGTTGCGAAGGATAAGAAGAACAAAGTGAAGCCCATCAAACGCATGTGACATGATGGGTTTCGCTAACGAGACTGTGAAAGTATTATGAATACAGCTTCCCCCTTTGTAAAAGGGGGATCGAGGGGGATTTTATTAAGTCATAGGTTATTGAAATTTAATAATGATTTTTTAATAGATCAAATCTCCCCTAACCCCTCTTTGCTAAAGAGGGGAATAAAAAGAATACTTTCACAGTCGCTAACAGCTCTACCCATCCTACGCAGCTATGTTAAACGGAGCATAATTTTCGATCCTAAAATATAATAATGAAACATTTCCGTATGCATGTGTTAGGTTGAGAACAGACCCCATTGGTTTTTTAACTTTGAGCGAACCAATGATTTCAATTCAGATTTCCTCGCCGCAGAAACAATAGTGATAAACCGTAGTACGTACCCTATTATGTTGTTATTAATTGATGAGAATACTTACCGCGATACCAAACCAGCATCACTAAAAAATCTAGTAGCAGCCGTTTTTAGATTTAAACACGCCGATAACCTTGCAGTCATGCAAGATCTAATTAGTTTATTAATAGATTGGTTGGGCGACAGACCTGATTTGCGACGCATGTTTTCCTTGTGGTTACGCGCCACCTTGATGAGAAAGAAAAACTACGCTATCTTATTATCCCAAGTAGATGATTTACAGAAAATAAAGATCATGTTATCAGAACGATTAGAACAATGGGCGCTGGCCTATATAGCGGCAGGTAAAGAAGAGGGCAAGCAAGAAGTTGAAATGTTAGCATTACAAAAGCTACTTTCTAAACACTTTGGCGCGATACCTTTGACATAACTCGCTTAATATCAAACGCACCACTAGAGCTAATTGAACGTTGGTTTGATCTAGCTATCGACGCCCAACAATTATCTGATGTTTTCAATGACAATTAATGACTAACATCAACTGATTTAAAACTCATACTATTACAAAGTCTTCGTGTTAATCTAATTCAACTTAATTTATTGCAAGCTTAAAAGCATTGGAAATTATCAGCCCAAGGATCATTATGACACAGACAATAGGCTATGCCGCTCTTCAACAAGATGCACCACTCACTGCATTTAGCTTTGAACGTCGCGAACTTCGTGCTACTGATGTTCAAATAGAGATACTTTACTGTGGCGTCTGCCATTCTGATATACATCAAGCACGCAACGAATGGGGCGGTTCAACCTTCCCCATCGTACCTGGACATGAAATTATCGGCAAAGTGACTAAAATAGGTGATGCGGTCACCGGCTTTAAAATAGGTGATAGTGTTGGCGTTGGCTGCATGGTCGATTCTTGCAGAACTTGCCCTGATTGCCACGATCATCAGGAACAATTTTGCAATCAAGCCTCTTTTACTTATAACAGCCCTGAAAAACAAACCGGTGTTAATAATTACGGCGGTTACTCTAAACAGATTGTGGTTAACCATGATTTTGTATTACACATTTCAGACAAGCTTGATCTTGCTAAGACTGCACCTTTGTTATGTGCAGGCATTACCACCTATTCACCTTTAAAGCATTGGAATATTGGTAAAGGCGATAAAGTTGGCATTGTTGGTTTAGGTGGACTGGGTCACATGGGCATTAAGTTTGCCCATGCCTTTGGTGCGCATGTAGTTCTTTTTACTACAACACCCGCTAAAGCAGAAGATGCAAAAAGACTCGGAGCTGATGAAGTAGTGATTTCTTCCAATGCAGAGGAAATGCAAGCACACCAAGGTAGCTTTAACTTTATTCTAAACACTGTTGCTGCACCGCATAATTTAGACGACTACACGCTATTACTTAAACGTGATGGTATTCTTTGCTTAGTTGGCGTACCGGATCAACCACACCCCTCACCTTCGGTCGGCCCTTTAATCTTTAAACGTCGCAGTATTGTGGGTTCTTTAATCGGTGGCATCAAAGAAACGCAAGAGATGTTAGATTTCTGTGCGGAACATGACATAAGCTCAGATATCGAAATCATTCCCATGCAAAAAATTAATGAAGCTTATACACGGATCTTAAAGAGTGATGTTAAATACCGATTTGTGATTGATTTATCGAGTTTGGAAGCAGTTTAATCAAGTAGCACGGGGGTTATGTAGGCCGGAATAAGACCATCCAAGCGCAGCGCGTGATGGCGTTTCCGGCACAGGAAAGACATCTTTGCTGGAAACACTTTACTCGCTTATGCAAGTAAAGCCTTATTCCGGCCTACGGTTATTTAGAGTGGGCAAAAAAGCGCTGTCCACCCTACAAGTCAGCCCCTAAACCATTAATCCCGGCCATTATCAATCAACTCAGCATAACCGTCTTTATAACTAGGGTAGCTAAACAGATAGCCTAAGGCTTTTAAACGCTGATTATTACAACGCTTATTCATATCCGCCTTTGGCTGCATTACTTTAGGCGATGGTAATGAAGTATGCATACGTTCTGCCAACCAAGACATGACTTCCCAGGTCGTCGCTGGATCATCATCACTGGCTACATAACACGATTTTAAAGCTTTTCCTGCTAGGCGGCATTCTAGTAAAAACACTAATACGCCTACACAATCAGTTTGATGAATACGGTTAGTATAATATGGGGGATCTTGCTGTATAGAGGGCACTTGTCTGGCCATTCTTAACAAATACTCACGTCCTGGCCCATAGATTCCAGAAAAGCGCACAATCACATGATTTGCATTTAAATCCATCAAGCTCTGCTCGGCTAGCCTAATGAGTTGGCTAGTTGCGTTTACTGGGCAGGTGATCGATTTTTCATCCACCCATTCACCTTGCGTTTGCCCATAAACACTGGTTGATGATATAAAAAACCACGGCGGAGTCTTTTCTGCTTGTGAGAAATGCGCTAATAGATTATTAATCCCTGCATTATAAATAGCTTCATAACTTTCTTGGTTACGACCATCAGGCGAGACAATAAAATACACAAAATCGAAATCTAGGGACAAAGCTTTGAGTGAATCACTAGAACTTATATCTGCCTTAAAATAAGCTATGCCTGCGGCAATATCATTGACAGGGGGATTTCTTTTCAGCCCAACGACTTGATGACCTTTAGTCATTAAAACTTCTGCAAGCTCAGTTCCAATAGAGCCGCAGCCTATGATTAAGATTTTTGCCATGTAGGTTATGTAGGTAAAAGCTATAAAAAGATATGTCCTTAACAGAGTAATGTACGAGATCTTATCGCTCCAGCGATAGGTAAAGCAGATCGTCACTGCCCACTGTTAAGAAATACTTAAACTCATTATTCTGGCCTACACAGGGCTCCTGAGCCGGAAACGTCACCAGAGACTGAGCTTGGGTGGACTTATATTCACGGTGGGTAGTATCGATGTATTTAATGAATCCCAAGCACTTACTATCTATTTGAAATTCTTAAATGATTGTTGTTTTAAGCTATAGAGCCAAAGACTAATCTTCAGTTAATGACTCGGCCTTTAGCACTTTTATCTTTCGGGTTGTAGGAATCATCAATTTTGCAAACTTACGATTTTTAAACCAAACAGCTAGTCTAAAGGCCAATAACAAAGTCAATATGAGCAAATAAAACAAAGGCTCTGCCATATTCCCTTTAAGTTGCCAATAATAATGAATAATAACGGCTATAGAAGCTATATAAATATAGCGGTGCAACTTTTTCCAATTTTTACCCAGCTTTTTTACCATTATCAATGGCGTAGTTATTGCCAATAAAAATATTAGCAAAAAAGCTATTAAACCAAACCAGATATAAGAACTTTCAATAATATCCCTAGTAATCGCACTCCATACCAAGCCTTGGTCCATCCATAAATAAACTAAGACATGCAAACTCGCATAAAAGAAAGCGTATAGACCTAACATTTTTCGATATTGTGACATACCGCGCCATTGGGTCACCGTTTGTAAGGGGGTAATACACAAGGTTAGCCATAACAAACGCAAAGACCAATCGCCTAAGCGGATGTGCAACGATAAGATAGGATCGACACCTAAATTACCGAAGAGCATATCGATAATTATGCCTAATAACGGCAATAAACAAATGCTAAAGCATAACGTATACGGCTTTATATTACGCAAAACCATCAGAAGAAATGCCGTAAATCCATGCCGCTATACAATGCAGCAACTTCATCAGCGTAGCCATTAAATAACTCTGTTTTTCGACGCGGTGTAAAATATCCAGCACCTAAAACGCGTTCGCTACTTTGACTCCAACGAGGATGTGGAACATCTGGATTTACATTGGCGTAAAAACCATAATCGTTAGGAGCCGCTTTGCTCCAAGTACTTAAAGGCGCTCTTTTAAGCAGCTCAATCTTTACTATGGCTTTAATACTTTTAAAGCCATATTTCCAAGGCACTACTAACCTTAAAGGTGCACCATTTTGTTTAGGCAAAGCCTCACCGTACATACCGGATGCCAAAATAGTCAAAGGATGCATCGCTTCATCGATTCGTAACCCTTCTACATAAGGCCATTCCAGCATACTATTTACTGCTTGATTAGGCATACTCTTAGAATCTTGCAAGGTGGTAAATTTCACAAATTGAGCACTGGACAAAGGCTTAACTTTTTTTAATAAATTAGCTAAGGGAAAGCCCATCCAAGGCACCACCATAGACCAACCTTCAACACAGCGAAATCTGTAGATATATTCTTGTAGAGTTTGCTGAGTTAAAATATCTTCTAAATGATAAGTGCCCGGCTTCTCAACTTCCCCTGTAATTTCTACCGACCAAGGATCAATAGGTAATGCTTGCGCCAGGGTAGTTGCATCTGTTTTGTTATAAGTGAACTCATAATAATTAGTATGGTTTTTAACTATCTCTGCTGAAGTGGCCGTTAAAGATGCTTTGGGCTGATAGCCTTTAGTCACATCCTGCCATTTGGCTTCATTAGCAATCGATAAACCTGAATAGATTCCTGAACCCGTTATTCCTAACGCTAACATAGCCTTAATTAACTGGCGACGTTGCTTAAAAACTAAAGGATCAGTAATTTCAGAACCAAGAATACTTTTATGAGTTTTGATGATCATTTTTTCTTACCTTTAGGAATCCATCCTAGAAGTTTTCTTAACTTAACTTCAGTGATAAAAGCCAAAGAGAATAATTGAATGAAGTTATCAGCATTAATGATATCTAAACCAATTTGTTCTGGCACCAATTCCTTACGAGTACCAAACATTCGATCCCATAATGAAAAAACGATGCCATAGTTACTATCATGTTCAGAACGTTTTTTGGAATGATGCGTTCTATGTAATGAAGGTGTGATGAATACATTTGAAATTAAATCTTCATTAGGTACTCGGATATTAGCGTGATGAAATAATATGAAAAATAATTCAACAATTTCAATAGATAATACCACATAGGCATCCACACCAATCACAACTACAAATACGCATTTGTAGACTATTTCTATCAGTAAATCAAAGACATGAAATCTAAAACCAGTAGAAACATTAAAACCCTTATCACTGTGATGGACTTTATGAAATCTCCACAAATATTCAGATTTATGACTGACTAAATGCCACAGATAAATGGCCAAATCAAAAAAAGCAAATGCTAACAGCCATTTAATAGGCCCATTTTCCATACCACTCAATAAGCCATGGGTAGCAAATTGCTGAGCAACTAAGAATAATGAAGAAGCACGCAAGGTACTCAATATTAAATTGTTAACCAAGAATGCTGTTGTATTGGTAACAAAAGACTCTTTGAAAATTTTAGCCGGAAACGCTCTAAAAGGATGGCGTTTCTCCATAATTACCAACACTATAAAAGCAATGATTGCCAGACCAAATAGAGCCTCATTGAAATAGAGACCGCCGTTAGTACTTACAGTTTCTGTCGCATTCATAACGTTTATTTGGGGCTCATTGCTTCTATTAAGGAATTGAGTTCTTTAATTTCATTACTAGCATCGACTTGTTCAGTAATATCAAATTGGACGCCAAGATAATAAATAACTCTATGTTTTTTATCAAATAACGGAGTTATTTTTAAACGATTATGAAATAAAGTCCCATCTTTTTTATAATTTCTAAGAGTCACTTCCACACTTTCAGAATTTTTCATCGCTTCAGAAATTATTTGTCGTGCATCTTGTTCTCTATCTTCGCCTTGCATAAAACGGCAGTTGAAACCGATTATATCTTCTTGACCATAACCTGTTAAACGCTCAAAAGCTTTATTAGCATAAACAATAGGTGCATCTTCCATATCTGGATCAGCTAAGGTGACACCATTAACACACTCATCTAAAATAGCTGATAAAACTTGTGGAATTAATCCGGTATCTTTTTCAACAATAAAAGGCATATTTTTCTCCAATTCTTACAATTTAGTCATAGGACTAGCTTAATGGGCTCAAGAGAGCATCAAATTTTTTATATTTTCTACAGTATTTTCAGCGCCATCTTCGATAGAGGCACGAATCAACTTTTGAAAAGGTCGCATAAAAACTTCTATCTCAGATAATTCAAAACAAAAAGTTAATTCCGTAATATCTAAATCTTCCGACTGAAGAAAATAAGAATGTTTATAAGGCTCACCTATACCTTTAAAAATTAATTGTACAACAGGCTGATATTCAGTAATCTCGAATACTGATTCAACTAGGGCACCTTGATCTTCTCTAACTTGTTTTGTTTTAGCCCCGACAAAGAGTTGATCGCCGTCTAAAGGCTGTAATTCCACAACTTCTGGCGCCCATTTTGGATAATTCTCATAAAATCGTTCACCAATAAAGGAAAAAACATCAGCGATAGATCTATTAATTTTTATTGAAGCTTCACCTGATATGGGTGCAGAGGAATCAAAAGAAAATTTAATTGGCATTGCGATACATCTCCCGGTTGAGGGTAACTCAACATAAATTCGCCTTTATTAAATTATCTGTTTTATTACAGACACTGACGATTATAATTATGAAATCTAAATAAAAAGTTTAAACCAACAAGAGGCACAGCCTCTAATCTAGCGGATCGCACAGTAACACCATCACAAACATTTTCACAAGCATTATTTATTGGCTTTCTGCTAATCAACGATCTCTCAACATAACCGAAAAATTAATTACATATTGCTTACTATTGTTGAGGTACTAATTTCTCATTCAACATACCGTTACTTTTAAAATATGCAAATAATGATTAACAAAGTCAATTAATAATCGCCTTAAACCCTTGCGGGATTAATAGACCATCCCAGTCTCAGCACTGTCCACAATTAAGCTTTGATAAGGCCACCTTAAAGTAGCGCGTGGGACGTTTCATGCACAGTTCATGTCGCCGATGCCGGAAACGCTTTTCTCGCTTATGCTCGCAAAGCCTTATTCCGGCCTACAATTAAGTTCAAATATTTCTTAAAGAGAGCTTCAGTATAATTAAGCACTCGCCTCTCTTGATTATAAGAGATGCGAGTGATTAACTTAAATTAACTGTATTCCCTAGCTATCAACTCACTAAAAGTAGTGTCTTTTAATTCAACTTAGTAGATAGGATTAGATGGAAATTATTTGGCTTGGCATTGTGTGATAGCTTCATTCCAGGCAGTCCCAGCATGAACTTGTTTCTTGAAGCATTCAATTGTTTGCTCAGAATCATTTGTACCTGAACATAAATTGACTGCATTTTCCCATTCCCATTTATCACCTTCTCCCCATTTAACATGACCACTCATAACTTTTTTAAAGCATTCGCCTGGTTCTTTGGGGCTTGAAGTACCTTTACATAGTTTCTCAATGTTTTTCTGTTCCCATTTTGCGTGGCCGTTATTATCCCAAGAGATTTTTTCTTGAATGTGACTAGCACAGGCAGCTGTTTCATTGGGATTAGCCGAAACAGGACTAATTTGTAAAGCGGCTAGGAAGCCCAACAATGAAGTAAATTTTATAACCGTTTTTTTATTTAATACATACATTACCTTCTCCTCGTTATTATTATTAGATGTTTGATCTTATTGCAAAAATAACCAACTGCGAAACTAGGTTATCATGATAAATCACATTGTCAATTAAAAGAATTATAATTTTTAAGAGTTATTTAAAGAAAACATCAACAATGCTCTTCGTGTATAAAATCACATTTATTTCGATATGGAGTGGTCTTTTTTAAAACACAAAGATAGGTCATGACACAGCACCTAGCCACAATATTAAATTGCTAAATTTATTTTTTGATGTATGGATACAAATCATAGATATGACCTCTATTGTCATATAAATTACGGAGATTAAAATATGCTTTTTGTAGCTGAAAAAGATTCTGGGGGGCTCATACCACGTTTATTAACTGACATTCTTGATGAATGTGTGAACGGAGTAGTACTTGCAGATCCAGATTTACCTGATGCCCCAATCGTCTATGCTAATAAAGCGTTTGAAAAACTAACGGGGTTTAATCAAGAAGATACTATCGGTTTTAATTGTCGTTTTTTGCAAGCTGACGATCGAAATCAACAAGCGAGTCAACAAATATCAGCAGCGATGAAGAAACAGGAATCGATTGAGGTTATGCTGAGAAACTACAAAAAAGACGGCTCGCTATTTTACAATCGATTAAAAATCACCCCTTTGTTAGATAAAAAAAATCGGATTATTTACTATTTGGGTGTTCAACATGATGTGACTGAGCAAGTTGAAGCAGATAATCAAATAAGGGAGTTGAACGCGATTATCGCCATGTTATCCAAATAAATAGTAATTTATAAGATCAGTTTTTTACTCTGCTTAACATTACTAACAATTATGTTTTCGCCAAGCTATACAAACTGTACTTATACTGGAACATTAGTTAATACTTTAATAACAAAAAAAACGAGGAGAAGGGTCATGCAAAAAAGTCATAACATCGTGGTTTTAGAAAATGAAGAAACAAATGCTTTAGCCGTTGCACTTTATTGTTGGGGGCATGTGCCGTCAATTTTCAACAATATAGAAGATATTTTTGGATCAATTGCAACATCTCCTGATGTTGATGCAATCATTATTAATATTGAGCTTAACGCTGATGAAGCCAGTCGTTTGAATGAATTTCTTCATAAGTCTTCATACCCTTGTCTAGTTCTTGATACTTCAATCAACCGTAATTTATCACAGGATGGAGTTGATTATTTAAGCTCTAAAACAGATATTAAAAAGTTAGTTTCCTGGTTGGACAATATAAACAAACCTGAACGCGTATTCGAAGAAAAAAACCCCTTGTTTACTTTAATTTACGGTAGCCATGCTGTAGGTGAAACTAAAGCTTCTGATGTAATAGATATTTTAAAAGTAGCACGTAAAATTAATAAAGAACTTGAGATTACAGGTGTTCTACTCTACAACAAAGGTTGGTGGCTGCAAGTTTTAGAAGGTAATTTTAGTGCTGTTACCTCACTATTTTTTGATCATATACAAAAAGATAAACGCCATACAAATGTAACCTTACTTGTACTCGAACGAACAACTGAACGACATTTTGCTAACTGGGATATGGGATTTTATAGTACTCAGGATGAGCAAGATTCTAATTTATCATGGACGGATTTAGATACACATCCCGCAGGAGAATTCATTAAACAAAAATTAACCAATGCTCAAGAATATACCAAATATTTCATGAAATAAGGTTTTTAGCTCTATTTTAGAGCCTTGTATTTTAGAACTTGAATTCGGAACATGTCAAAATGTTAGTTAACTGTTGAGGACATTACTGCATCAAGCAATAGTTAGTGGAGATTTTGATGATTATATAGTCAAGGATTGAGCTAACTAGGCTTTTAATGCAATTGTTTTTCCCATAAGATTTTCAGGAATGAACTAACAAGAAGATATTGCACAATAATAGAGATACCCGCATTCGCAAGGCTCACGACTGCTCAGCAATAAAATAGCCTAAATCATTAAGTGCTCATTAACCACACGATGCTTTTCAGTAATTTTAACTAAATAGAAAAAATAGCTTAAACTATCGAACTTTTTACACAGAATTAAAAAGTTTTTCGCATTTAGCTGATTACACTATCAAAGGCCCTAAAACAACATGAGCGTAACCTTAAAACCAGTCATTCTCATCATAGACGACTCTCCTGACATTATTAATCTTATATCAGGATTACTCAGAAACTACTACAAGGTCAAATCGGCAATTAATGGCGAAAAAGGACTTGCAATTGCTCAGAGCGACAACAGCATCGACCTGATTTTACTCGACCTTATGATGCCTGGACTTTCTGGCTTCGAGGTTTGTAAACGACTTAAAGAAAATCCTATAACAGCCCATATCCCGATCATATTTTTAACCGCATTGTCTGATATTGAAGACGAGCAATTTGGTTTAGAATTAGGCGCGGTCGACTATATTTCTAAGCCGATCAGCCCGGCTATATTAATGGCACGTGTAAAAAATCATCTAAGGATCAAAGCTGCGAACGACTCCTTAAAAGACAAAAACCTTCAAGCCCATTTACGCCTAGATTTAATTCTTAATGCCACTGGCGAAGGTATCTACGGAATTGGCATTAACGGTGATTGTATTTTTATGAATGCATCAGCATTAACTATGCTGGGTTATGAGTCACAAGAAGAAGTTCTCGGCAAAAACAACCACCAACTCTTTCACTATGCCCATGCAAATGGCTCTGTTTATAACGCAGAACTTTGCCCGATATACAATGCCCTGCAAGGTCATTCAAATTCCTCGGATGAAACAGAGGTATTCTGGCGTAAAGACGGCACTAGTTTCCCAGTACAATACGAAGCACATCCGATCAAAAATAACGAGGAAATTATCGGCTGCGTAGTCAGCTTTATTGACATCACCGAACGCAAACAAAACGAAGCGCTACTTCTAGCAGCCAAAGAACGTGCTGAAAACTTAAGCAAAACTAAGTCACAATTTCTAGCTAATATGTCTCATGAAATTCGCACGCCCATGAGTGCCATCATAGGCTTTTCAGAACTGGCTTTGCTTTATGATATGCCGCAAAAAGTGAGCGATTATTTAAAAAACATCAATACCGCCTCAAATAATCTGATGGTCATCCTTAATGACATCTTAGATTTATCAAAACTCGAAGCAGGAAAAATGGGACTTAACCCGACCCCTTTTAATCTGCATGACTTGCGAACAACTCTCTATAATTTATTCATAAACATTTCTCAAAGCAAAGGCTTAACTTTGAGCATAAACATAGAAAAGCAAGTGCCTGAACACCTAATCGGCGACCATTTTCGTTTAAGACAAGTACTCACTAATCTACTTGGCAATGCTATCAAATTTACCCAACAAGGTTCGATATCGCTCAACATTAGCTTACTAGAACTCGATGAGCAGCAAGCACGATTATTATTTGCCGTCACTGATACGGGTCTTGGTATAGCCAAAGATCAACAAGATAAATTGTTTATGCCTTTTAGCCAAGTGGACGATGGTTATGCTAGAAAATTTGAAGGCACAGGTTTAGGCTTAGTCATCAGTCAAGACTTAGTCGCGTTGATGAAGAGTCAAATTAAAGTAGACAGCCAACTAGGGGAAGGCAGTTGTTTTAGCTTTGAGGTGCTACTGCCAACAACGCCTACATCGCAACTAACTAGCATTAAAGCACCACCAATCAACACCGCAACAGTTGATATGCGTATAGAAACAGAAGCCTTGAATGACATTAAAATATTAGTCGTGGAAGATGATAGCTTCAACCAGAAGATCATTCATCAAGTGCTAAAACGTCAAGGAGCCAGCCTCATAGTATTGACTAATGATGGCTCTGAAGCCTTAAGTGCTTTAAAGAAACAGGATTTTGATGTGGTGTTAATGGATTTACACATGCCCGTCATGAATGGCTATCAAGCCACTGCCGAGATTCGTAAAAATCCACACTATGCAAAGTTGCCCGTGATCGCTTTAAGTGCCAGCGTAACTGATGAAGAACGACAACGCAGTCTCGCTGCAGGCATGAATGATTTTGTAGGTAAACCCATTAATGTAAATGAATTATTGTCTACCTTGAGTCAATGGCTAAACCGCTAATGCTTTGAAAACCGAGTTTGTTATTCTTTCGGTTTAGCGATCGAAACAAAGTTTAAATAAAGCGCCGTAGCTCTAAGTAATATATAAAGTTTTTTATAAGGGCGTTTGCAATACGCCCCTACGGTCATTAGGTCATTATTATTGCTAGCAATGACATTGTCTTATGGAGATAGCTTTGCTCTATCATCGTAATAGTCAGTTAGGATATTCAAACCCTCTGTTCGGGTTAAAAATTATCCTTTATAAAATTGTTGCTATTATAGTAATCTATAACTTACAAACCCGTTGTTACGTTTTAGAGAAATAGCGTAGCTCTCAAAACTTAAAACCTTAAATCGACTTTACCCTCATCTTTCTAAATGAACGTAGCTAGTAGACAGCACTTATAGGAAACACCCTAATGGATCAAAAAATAAACCTAAAAGAACTCAAAGATAAATTTGTCATCACGGACACAGACTTTAAACTCATACGGGCTGCAGGTACATTGCTTGGCGATTTCCTACCCGAACTCATTGAAAAATGGTATGCATGGTTAGCCACACAAAAAGAATTTTCAATGTTTTTTGGCACAAATAGCAATAACTTAATGCAAATAAAAAAGCAACAACTTAGCTACTGGCAAAGTTTTTTTTCCGCTAATATCAATGAACAGTATGTAACCGATCGTTATCGTATCGGTGAAGTCCATGCCCGGATTGGTTTACCCAATGATATTTATTTTGCAGGTGTCTCTAAGGCTTTTCAACTGATAGCTGATGAACTTTGGAATATCAAGCCTATGCCTGCAAATATCGGTGACATCGCTAATGCAGTCACAAAACATTTCTTTCTTGACACTTACCTAGTCATGGACATTATTACTCATATCCATAATGCTCGTTTGGAAGAAAGCCACAAAACCATGATAGAAATGGCTACCCCTGTCACACCTATCTGGGAGGGCATTTTGCTATTACCGTTGCTTGGTATCTTAGATTCCAGTCGCGCCCAAGACATCATGAATAAGTCACTCTCTAAAATTGCTGAAGAACGTACCAAAGTTTTTATTTTAGATATTAGTGGCGTAGCTTCAGTTGATACCGCCGTAGCCAACCAATTAATTAAAATCACCAAAGCCACTCAATTAATGGGCTGTGAAGCTATTATTTCTGGAATATCACCTGCCATTGCTAGAACCATCATTGAACTGGGCGTAGATGTTGGGGAAATCAAATCAACATCCACACTACGTGACGCCTTTGAAATTGCTTTAAAAATGATCAAAGTGACTATTTCTTAATTAATCAATAACTGTAGCTACTATGAGCCTGGATTTATCTAAACACAGCGGCGTTTCCATGAGCCAAACAAATAATCGATTATCGATCATTTTGCAAGGCGACATCACCCCAGAAATGATTTCTGTATTAAATTCTGAGGTATTGGAAAATATAAAAGCCCAAAGAATTGCCCTAGTTATTTTTGATTTATCTGCAATCTCCGTATTAGATTTAACGGAATTTAATGCCCTACATAGCATCGCACTCATGATTAAATTAATGGGCGCAGAAACCGTTTTCACTGGCTTTAATGCGGGGGTAGTAGCTTTTTTAATCTCAGCAGGAGCTGATATCTCAGGTATCAATACCGTCTCTGGACTTGATGATATAGACAGAGTTTTGAATAAGATTAAGGACATAGTCTGACCATGCTACAAGACAACGTTTGTTCTACTAACTGTCGCTTATTTATAAATGAACAAATAGACTTAAATATTGCAATTACCCATACCCTTAATTGGCAACCTTTAACAGGCGCCAACGCTGTGGATAAATCATTAATTGCTACTATTATTTCTGAACTAGCTAGCAACATTATTAAATATGCAAATCCGGGCTATATAGAACTACGCTCTTATGAATGGCCTGGCACTGTAGAAATTGAAGTGCTTGCAACAGATACAGGCCCTGGTATTGACAATGTAGAACAAGCCATGCAGGAGAATTTTAGTTCTAGCGGTACACTTGGCTTAGGCTTATCCGGTGTCAAACGCATTGCCGATGCTTTTGATATACATTCTAACCTGGGTCATGGCACTTGTGTATTTGCAAGAAAAAACATCAAAGTTGATACTAAGATTCAAGTTTTATCGTCAACAAAGGCCTTCTATTCTTCAACCTCAGAAAGACTTGTAGAATTTAGAAATGCTAACTCGATCAAAACATCGCCACTCATCAATTTTGAAATTGGTAATCGTACCCGCGCCTATCCAGGCCATATCGTCTCTGGAGACCAAGTATTGGCTCTACCTTTAGAGCAAGGTTATTTGCTGAGCATCGTTGATGCTACCGGTCATGGCCCAGAAGCAAATAAGATGGCTTTACTGTTACTTAACGGTCTTAAGAAAATAGCGTCATCAAATCTTTCTAACCTAATGATTAAACTTGATCAACTCGCAAAAGGCACTATTGGTGCGGCAATGGGCTTAGCCTTTTTTGATCCTACTAAACAAATGGTCACTTATGCTGGCATAGGTAATACCAATCTTATCGTATTTAACGATAAAAAATGGCGAGGGGTTTCTCGTGATGGCATACTCGGACAACGCCTACCTAGCTATACTGAACAATCAACTCACTTTAATCCGGGAGATATGGCTATTATGTTTACTGATGGCTTATCTGAATCATTAATTAAAAAAGAAGCCCTTAAGCTTCGTTTTCTGGATGCTAATACTATCGCCTATCGCCTAGTAGATCTTCTGGGCAAAACTCACGATGATGCTTCTTGCATAGTAATAAAATGGAACAAATAGACTTTTTAGGTCAAATTAATTTGACCAATGACGCTTCCCTGTTTGATACGCGAAATAAAGTTCGTGAACTGGCGAACTTACTCAAACTGGATTTAATAACAAGCACACGTTTGGTCTCAGAGATTTCAGAGCTGTGTCGTTGGCTTAGAAAGGCCGGAAATAAACCGTTATTAGAATTATGGATAGCTCCCAAAAATAGTAATAGCCTCCAGTTGCAATGTGCTTTTTCAGCGATAGGATCAGAACCCAACATAGAAACCTTAACTAGTATTTCTTTGGGGAGACTTTCTTCAGAACTAATCATTGAAAATTTTATCTTTACACTATTGGTTAATTATCAATTCAATACCATAAACTTTAACGCTGAAATTTTTAATCAGCTAAGCGACATCATCAATCATCACTCTCGTGAAGATTTGTTTTTAAACCTACAAGCTAAAAACCTAGAGCTCGATAAAGCTAAAACCATTGCCGAACAAGCTGCGCAATCCAAATCTGATTTTTTAGCTAACATGAGTCATGAAATTCGCACACCTATGAATGCGATTATTGGCATGACTAGCCTTGCACTTAAAACAGATCTCAATGCCCAACAACGTGGCTATATAGCGCGTGTTAGCCGTGCCGCTGAAAATTTGTTGGGTATCATTAATGATATCCTAGACTTCTCCAAGATTGAAGCCGACAAAATGACCTTGGAGCAAACTCACTTCCAGCTTGATCATGTACTCGATAACTTAGTGAACTTAGTCGGTATCTATGCAGAAGAAAAGGGACTTGAGTTACTATTTAGTCAAGCTAAAAACTTACCTAATCATCTAATAGGTGATCCTCTTAGACTTGAACAAATTTTAGTCAATCTTAGTAATAATGCCATTAAATTTACCGACCAAGGTCAAATCATTATCGGCATAGAATCTGTTGCTGAAGACACTGAAGGCCTTACCTTACATTTTTGGGTACAAGATTCTGGCATAGGCATGACATCCGAACAATGCAACAAATTGTTTCAATCATTTAGTCAGGCAGACTCATCAACTACACGAAAATATGGCGGCTCTGGCTTAGGCCTTGCCATCACCAAGAAGCTAGTTGAAATCATGGATGGACATGTTTGGGTAGAAAGCGTACCTGACCAAGGTTCTACATTTCATTTTCATGCTCGATTTGGTATTAACGACAGCGTTGAAATCAGCCCTATGCAGCTATGGGGCTCAAACGAACTTGAGGGTATACGTGCACTGGTTGTTGATGATAATCAGATGGCACTAGAAATCATGGCCTCAATGTTACAAGGACTAGGCTTAGTCGTTGATATCACCGACAATGGTCATCAAGCCCTAGAAATGTTAATGATCGCAGATAAACTGAGCTCACCTTATGAACTGCTTTATGTAGACTGGCGCATGCCTAACATGAATGGCATTGAAACCATTAAACGCACCGAAAATTTAAGTTTATCTAAACAACCCGCTTACATCATGGTAACTGCATTTAGTAGGGATGATGCACGTGAATCTGCAAAGAAACACGGTATTGATTTACAGGCTGTATTAATGAAACCCATCATTGCCAGCCATCTGCTTAGGAAGACCGTCAAGTCATTAGGCTATGAAGGCGCAGATGCAAAACTTTCAGATGACAAGAGTGATAACACTGAAAAAATGATGGCTTTGCTTAGAGGAGCCTATATTCTTTTAGTCGAAGATAATGAAATGAACCAAGAGCTCGCTATAGAGCTATTAAGCAGCGCTGACATTCGAATAAAGCTAGCCGAAAATGGCCAAGAAGCACTAGACATCCTAAATACTGGTGAGCAATTTGATGGCGTTTTGATGGATTGTCAAATGCCTATCATGGATGGTTTTACTGCGACTAGAGAAATTCGTAAAAATCCTGACTGGGCAAAGCTTCCGATTATAGCCATGACAGCTAATACAATGGCAGGCGATAAAGAAAAGGTCATAGCATCCGGCATGTTTGACCATATTGGAAAACCATTGCATCTTCAATCCATGTTTGAAACCATGGCTAAATGGATTAGGCCTGCTAAGCCTAGTGTTAATTTAGAGCCTAAAGTAGCCGAGCATCCAGAAAAAACCTCAGCAGAACTAACTTTACCCGAGACATTACCGGGCATCAATATGAAAACGGGGCTGGCAACCACGATGAACAACATAAAGCTTTATCATCGACAACTCGTTATGTTTAACGATGGACAAGCTAATTTTGCAGAGTTATTTACATTAGCGGCTAGCAGTGATGACCCTGCAGCCCAAGCTCGTACCGCACATACCTTAAAAGGCACCGCTGGAAACATTGGTGCAAATGCACTTTATGCGGCAGCCGCTAAACTTGAAACTGCTTGTCATAAAGGCAGTAACCAAGACATTATTTTAGACCTTTTAGCATTGACTGTAATTGAGCTTGATATTGTGATTAAAGGTTTAGCATCGTTGGTCTCAGAAAATTCATCAACAAAAACAACGGATCCCATATCGGATAAAGCCTTTAAAAAACTCACCCAACAACTAAAAGATCTCCTAGAAGATGACGACACCAGTGCTGGTGAAGTATTAGAAGAACTATTGCAAAGTTCCCATGGAACAACTATTGACCCACTATTAAAAGAAATCCAACAAGCTGTAGGTGGTTTTGATTTTGATAGTGCATTAGAGCTGATGAAAAAATTACCACTATAACCTTCATTAATAAACCGACACTCTTATAAGATGCGCTAAACGGCAGTGAAGCGCATCGGAGTATGATGTCCGCGTCACTTTGTTTCACCATCCTATCGAATTGTAAAACTCTCGTCACAGTACCGATTTATAATTGGCTTTATTGATTGCATTATTAACCGACGCTTTTTTTCTAGTCGATTAAACACTTCATTCGTCGAATTCAACTTGTATAAGAATCAATAAAGCACTTAGCACGTAGGACGGGATTACAAACCCCGACCGGCAAAGGCGTAACTCGACAAAATGGCCTACGAAATGTCGGGTTACGCTATCGAGACTGTGAAAGTATTATGAATTTAGCTTCCCCCTTTGTAAAAGGGGGATCGAGGGGGATTTTATTAAGTCATAGGTTATTGATATTTAATAATAATTTTTTAATAGATCAAATCTCCCCTGACCCCTCTTTGCTAAAGAGGGGAATAAAAAGAATACTTTCACAGTCTCTATCGCTAACCCGACAAAAACTAACTAACAATTAATTAAACGACAATACCACTAACTGCGGTAAATTCTTCATGACTAACAAGCTGTTATCAAAACATTATAAAATCACCATAGTTAGTGTTTTCATTCTATTTATTGTAGCGTTATCTGGCTGTGCGCTTAATAAACCACAAGACCCAAACTGGCCTAATGAACTACCGCCCAGAGCGTATTTTCTAAACCAATACCAGCAAGATGTAACCAATAAAAACATTCAAAGTCAGGATGAATATTTAAGCTGGATAGTTCGTTTTTATAAGGGCTCTGAACTCTATCCAAATGGCTGGAATAATATAACTCAAGATATCTTGCTAAAATTAAAAAACTCCCCAACAGCTGATAATATTCAGGCTAAATTAGATCAACTGGGTTTATTAATTTCTGAGGAATGGGCAAAAAACAATAAGACTCGAATTATTAATTCGCTCCATGTTTCTGTGTGGGGTAATGCGCTACTTAAATCATTAGAATTGAATGAAACTTTGCAACTCATTGATAGAGTTGCCTCCGATGTAGACGATTTATTAGCTAGAAAAATACCTGCAGAAGTCATCGCCGCTGAACGTTATTATGTTCAGGATGAAGACATTTTATAAACCGCGCAAGGGTTTCTATTTTGTAGGCCGGAATAAGACTTTTCGAGCATCAGCGAGTAAAGCGTTTCCGGCATAGGTGTAGCGATCCTGTGCAGGAAACGCCATCATGCGCTACGCTTAGATGGTCTTATTCCGGCCTACAATGCTGCTCTTATTCAATAACAATTGTTTTGAAACACGACCCTAGCGAGTTTTAGCTTCCCCCTTTGTAAAAGGGCATAGGTATTTACATATATAATTGTTAGCATTCCTACGCGCGAACGATAACATTGTGTTGAAGATCGTAGGGGCTGCCTTAACTTGTAGGCCGGAATAAGACTTTTCGAGCATCAGCGAGCAAAGCGTTTCCGGCATAGGTAGCGATCCTGTGCCGGAAACGCCACCACGCACTACGCTAGCTTGGTCTTATTTTATAAGGGCGTATGCAATACGCCCCTACGATTTGAATACAATACCTATCATTCCCACGCTCCGCATCACTGCCCACAGTTAAGGAAAATAAACAAAGCGTTACACCTGTAGGGGCGAATTTGTCGCCCCTACAAAAGCTTAACTAAATGATACTGACACGGAGCAAGGGAACGATAGAATAAAACTAAATCAAGCATTATCCCAGATGAAATAATACGATTTTAAGTGTGTAGATAAATATCTATCCTCAAGCACAAAAAGCTTCAACCTGCGCCAAGATACTTGGTGCATCTAAACCACAGACAGTCAATAACTCTTCTCGCGTACCTTGTTCGACAAAGCTATCAGGTAAGCCTATATTTAAGACCGGCATCAATATGCGCTTGGCTTGTAGAAAGTTATTAACTGCACTGCCAGCGCCACCAGCAAT
>TBL_comb47_HYPODRAFT_10000591_pt1 | contig 48139 bp, 41 predicted proteins | sample TroBogypolimnion_40_FD_10682 | JGI IMG/M metagenome (IMG submission 10682)
CCCTCTTTAGCAAAGAGGGGTTAGGGGAGATTTGATCTATTAAAAAATTATTATTAAATATCAATAACCTATGACTTAATAAAATCCCCCTCGATCCCCCTTTTACAAAGGGGGAAGCTAAAGTCATAATACTTTCACAGTCTCGTTAGCAATCCACCACATACGGAGCTTAAGACCGACTTTCACCTGTATGCTTACTCGTGAGGTTTTTTTGATTGCTTTCAAGCTTGCGAATGTATGGCGGATTGCTGCCGCGAATCCGCCACACGACTTACTGACTTGTCTTGTGACCGGAATTGGATATTGCTTGATTATATAATTTCATACCCATTCCCTAAAATACCGACGATTAGTGCTCTATGACGACAGCCCTTTATCATCGCCTAGCTCGTAGGTTGGGATAAAGCAACGCGAACCCCAACATATCGCGTGTTGAGTTGGGGTTCGTTATCACTTACCCTAACCTGCTGGCTCTAACAAACAATAAATATACAATGATTATAAGGCGCAAATTCAACTCACAAGCCTAAAGCCGCTACATTGGCTTCTGGCAATGACTGCTTAAAATAGCTACGTATACCATTGAATATGGCATTCGCCACTTTTGTTTGATATTGAACGCTTAATAAATTAACTTCTTCTGAGGCATTAGAAATAAAAGCAGTTTCTACTAATATAGACGGAATATCGGGTGATTTTAAAACCATAAAACCGGCTTTTTGGACTGAATCTTTGTGTAGTTCAGCAACATTTACAAAGTTCTTCAACACTTCATTGGCGACATTAACACTGGCTTGTTGAGTTGCTGTTTGCGTTAAGTCTAACAATACCGAGGCCAATACTTCTTCTTTGTCGTTTAATTTCACATCAACCAAGTCTGAAGCATTTTCGCTATCCGCTAACCATCGCGCTGCTTCACTACTTGCTCCACTAGTCGATAGCGTATAAACAGAGGCTCCTTTTATATCGGCATTCAGAACAGCATCAGCATGTATAGAAACAAATAAATTCGCTTTAGCCGCTCTAGCAATACGCACTCTATCCTTTAGACCCACATAATAATCATTTTTACGCACCATGATAGCTTTCATACCGGGCTGATTATTAATCAATGCTTGTAACTTTTTTGCAATAGAGAAGGTTATGGTTTTTTCTTCAGTTCCAGCTGGTCCTCGAGCACCAGGATCTTCACCGCCATGTCCCGCATCAACAGCAATAACAAGGCGGCTTGGAATTTTGGGTGTTATGGCTTTATCAGAAACGCTAGCTGATTGTGATTTACCCGTATTTTTTTTGTTATCTTCGGGGACAGCAGATTTAGGTGCTTCATTTTTAGTCAGCGTATTAGCTTCTTGATTGAACAAGTCTATAACGAGGTGCTTTCCATCTTTAGCATTTGTGCCAAATACTAAATTATCGGCATTCATAGCTAATTTTAAATCTACAACTATGCGTAGATCGGTATCGTTTTTTAAACCAGCACGTACTCGATCAAACAAAGGATGGTTAGATTCTGGTTGAGTTAAACTCTGTTTTAAATGTGCATTTTTAATGTCAATAATTAAGCGAGAAGGATTATTCATAGCAAATACTCGATATTGAGTTGGTGCTGTCAAATCAAACACCAGTCGACTTTTCTGAGCGTTGGTCATATAACGTAAGCCCATAATATCGATTTGTTGGGCATAACTTATAACTGACAAAAACTGTAATCCTAAGAAAATAAATATTTTCCAGTAATTACTCATAGGGAGTGCTCCAAAACAACAATTCAGCAGAGGATTATAGCGAGTATGCCGTTGTTTTTAAAGAGCACTGGCAATACTCATTTCAGTATTATCAGTGATAACTAACAATCTACCCTGCTCTTCCTGTGTTATAGCGATGACGATATCGGGCTGAGGTAAAAACCCCAAGCCTAAATCTGGCCATTCGATAAAACAAATACTCTGTTGAGCAAAGTAATCATTGATACCGATCCATTCCAACTCTTCAGGTGAACTTATTCGATATAGATCAAAATGAAATACAGATTGTTGGTCTATTTTATATTCTTCAACTAAATTATAAGTCGGGCTTTTAACGGTACCGTTATAACCGGCTGCACGCAGAAAACCTCTGACTAAAGTGGTTTTGCCTGCACCTAAATCGCCTTGTAAATAAATGACACATTTTGCGGGTAAGACTTGATGTAAACTTGCCCCAAATTGTTCGGTGGCTTCGGTATTATTTAAAAAAACCTGCATTACAAACTCCAACTTCTCAGATAAGGCATTAAATCACTCGCTAACAAACCTCTTTCTCCTTTGTTTTTGACCGCTTTATCTGCAGCTAGACCATGATGATAAGCGCCTTGCTGTGCAGCTTCTTTTAAAGATAAACCTTGAGCACACATACCAGCAATAACACCCGCCAACACGTCGCCCATGCCGCCTGATGCCATACCGGGGTTACCTGTTGTAGAGATGGCACATTCATCAGCGGAAGCAATTAAAGTTCCTGCACCTTTTAGCAAAACAATGCCGTCATATTGGCGTTGAAGGGCAGCGACTGAGGCAAATCGATCTTGCTCGATTTCAGCCGTTGAACACGTCAATAATCTAGCGGCTTCTCCAGGATGAGGTGTTAATATCCAATTGGGATTAGTGTTAGGCGACTTTGCCAATAAATTCAAACCATCAGCATCAATAATCAGCGGCTTCTTACCAGCGCTTAATGTTTTATTAAACAACTTCTTTGCCCAATCACTTTGCCCTAAACCTGGCCCTATAACCACGACACTGGCTTTTTCTAAGAGCCCTGCCAATTGCTCGGAGCTTTCTACACCATGGCACATCAATTCTGGTCGACTTAAGTTCATCAAAACAGCATGTTCTGCTCTTGTAGCTATACTTACTAAACCAGCACCGATACGTAAAGCGGCTTCTCCTGCCAAACGTGCTGCTCCCGTATAACCATGATCGCCACCAATGATTAAAACATGTCCGTATCGACCTTTATGCGAATAAAGATCTCGTGGAGGTATCAGCGCTTTCATAACTCTTACAGCAGCCGGCTTGATTTCTAAAAAAACAGTTTCTGGCAACGTGAGTGATTCAAAAATAATATCACCGGAATAATCAACGGCCTGTCCTGTAAATAATCCCTGCTTTAAGGCTACAAAGCTAACAGTACAATCGGCCTTTACCGCACAACCCAGAATACAACCGGTATCGGCATGAATGCCGGATGGAATATCAATGGCAATAATTTTAGCGGCTGTCGAATTTATCAACTGAATAGCTAGCTCATAAAATCCTGTTATTGGCCTTGATAAACCTATGCCAAATAAGGCATCTACAATCACATCTGCAGCAATGACTGGCTTTGACTGAAATAAAATAATTTCACCTTGTGCTTCTTGATAGTGTTTATAAGCCAACAAGGCATCACCACTAAGACTTTCAGGATCGATAAGACTATAAACCCTCACTTTTAAACCCGCTAACTTTGCCTGCCTTGCCACAACATAGCCATCTCCAGCATTATTTCCAGAACCACAAAAAACTGCAATTGCTTGCATATCTGGACATTGCTGTTTCATAGTGGCAAAAACAGCTATGCCAGCTCTAGTCATCAATTCAAAACTTGTAATATTTTGAAGACTAATCGCCAAGCGCTCTAACTCTCTTACCTGCTCCGCGCGATAAAGATTTATAGGCCAATTTTGCATGAGATTAATCCTAAAATGAGGCAAGCAATTTAATAAGAAACAATAATAAACCAACAATCTATCTGCTTCACCATCGTTCATCCTATAAATCTACGAAGTTCTTACTGTAGGGGCGACAAATTCGCTTCATTTTAACAGACGAATATACTGGGCGAATCTGTCGCCACTACAAATTAGTATCCTAAACATGGCTTTAGAACACCCCATACTGCCCTTAGCATGCCTTGAGTAAACGTAAAACCAAAGCTACTAGACAAAAACAACTGATTAATAATACGAAAATATTTTAAAAAGTAAGTATTATAGACGCATTAACCTTATTTATTAGCAAAGCCAGCTCAGCATCCTTAGCCGTGACCGATACAAAACATTTTTTTAGCCTTGAAGGCCCTTTATCGACTGTAATATCGGGATATCAACCTCGCGCAGCCCAACTAGAAATGGCTGATGCTATAGCAGATGCTATCGAAAACAAACAAAACTTAATTGCCGAAGCGGGGACTGGAACAGGTAAAACGTTTGCCTATTTAGCGCCAGCCATACTTTCAGGTAAAAAAACTATTATTTCAACTGGCACTAAAAATCTGCAAGACCAACTCTTCAATAAAGATTTGCCGGTCATACGTAAAGCCATGAAAACCCCTTTTATGGCCGCCTTATTAAAAGGCAGAAGTAATTATTTATGTACTTACCGATTGCAAAACTCATTAACCTCAACCTTAGGTTTCAGTAAAGAAGACGCAAAGTCCTTAGCTCAAATAAACGCTTGGGCGAAACGCACCAAAACCGGCGATACTTCTGAAATGTCAGATGTGTCTGAGACAAATCCCATTTGGTATCAAGCGACATCGACCTTAGATAATTGTTTAGGACAAGACTGTACTGATTATTCCGATTGTTTTTTAGTCAAAGCCCGCAAAAAAGCTCAGGAAGCTGATATTTTAGTGGTTAATCATCATTTATTATGTGCAGACTGGTCACTTAGAGATGGTGGTTTTGGCGAATTATTACCGAATGCTGAAGTCGTGATTATAGATGAAGCACATCAATTAGCGGATACCGCCTCTAACTTTTTGGGCACTACCCTAGGTTCAAAACAGCTCAATGATCTGTGTCAAGATACTTTAATTGAATATCATAAAGATGCCACCGACATCCCTGCTTTACGTACGGCCTGCGAAGATATGGAGCATGAACTTAAAGATCTACGTTTAGCTTTTGGCATGGAACTTAAACGTGGTGATTGGCCAGATATTGCTAATAATCCAAAACTAATGGGCGGTATACAGTCTGTAAAAGAACAATTGCAACGCTTAACTGATCAATTAAAGCTAGCCTCAGTTAAAACTAAAGCTCTTGAATCTTGCTATAACCGTGCAGAAGAAATTACCCAGAAACTTGAGTTGATTTTAAATGATCGTAGTGGAAAATGGATACGTTGGTATGAAATTCATCGTAAAACATTTACCTTAAGTCTTACGCCCTTAGATATCGCCACTGAATTTCATGGTTTTATGCAGCAACATAAGGCGTCATGGATTTTTACTTCAGCGACCTTAAGTATAGCCAATCGTTTCGACTATTTTGCTAACAATTTAGGACTTAATGACGCTAATCGAATGAGTTGGGACAGCCCTTTTGATTATCCTAATCAGTCTTTGTTTTATCACCCCAAAGGCTTGCCACAACCTAACGACCCAAACTTTATACCCACAATTATCGACTTTGCCTTGCCAGTTTTAAAAGCCAGTCAAGGTAGAGCCTTCTTTCTATTTACCAGTCATCGTGCACTTAATCAAGCTGCTGAAATTTTAGAAAAACAACTAAAATATCCCTTATTTATTCAAGGCAGTCGTCCCAAGGCATTATTATTAGAGCAATTTAAAGCCACTGATAATGCCGTATTATTAGGTACATCAAGTTTTTGGGAAGGTGTGGATGTTAGAGGTGAAGCTTTATCTTGCGTCATTATCGACAAACTACCCTTCTCATCTCCAGGCGATCCTGTTTTAAAAGCACGCTTAGAAGCCATGACTCAACAAGGTAAAAATCCTTTTTTTGAATATCAATTACCTACTGCGGTGATTGCCTTAAGACAAGGTATAGGCCGATTAATTCGAGATGTAACAGACAGAGGCGTACTCATGGTTTGTGATCCACGCTTATTAAAGAAATCCTATGGCCAAATTTTCTTAGACAGCGTACCCGCCATGAAACGTAGCCGTGATATTGCTGATGTTCAAGCATTTTTTAAGCAAAAATAAACAATTGAAATGATTAATGAAAGCATGTAGGTCGGGTTACGCTAACCTGACCTACAAAAAATTTCTAAACTAAAATAGACTATCAATAACACCTTATATCAAAACAAACTATGAAATTATTAGCGGTAGAAACTGCAACTGAAGCTTGTTCGGCAGCTTTATATATAGATGGAGAAATCACTGAACGCTTTTCTTTGACGTCCAATGAACATACCAAGCTAATCTTACCGATGATCGACAACTTAATGTCAGAGGCAGGCTTGCGTCCACAACAATTAGATGCACTGGCTTTTGGCTGTGGCCCAGGTTCATTTACGGGGGTTCGTATTGCTACGGGTGTTATTCAAGGCATCGCCTTTGGCGCAGATTTACCTGTAGTCCCTGTGTCGACCTTAGCGGCCATCACTCAAGATTATTTTGATAGTAACGATACTAAAGAACAAAACACAGCTTTTACAACTATCGATGCACGTATGGGCGAAATATTCTGGGGCGTTTATAAAAGTGATGAACTAGGTTATGCCATGCTAATTGGCAAAGAGACCGTCACGTTAGCTGAAGATATAGAATTTCCTGATTTAAACGGTATAGGTTTAGGCTCGGGCTGGGGTGCTTATGAACGCCAACTGATGTCTCGTTTAGCAGGAAAAGTTGATTATTTTGAAGTTGATGCACGCCCTAGAGCACGCGCCGTTGCTCGTTTAGGTGCACGAGGTTTTGAATTAGGCCTAGGTGTAGACGTTGAATTTGCAATGCCTGTTTATTTACGCGACAAAGTCGCTAAAACAGAAGCCGAACGCCAACAGGCGGGTTAACTTAAAGTTCTACCCATTAAATTAGCAACAGAATTATTAGCTACGCCGCTAACCTTGATATTCTTTTTAATAAAGGAAACATAATTTTCATGTAAATGACCATGAAAAATTTGTTGTACGCCCATTGCTTCAGCTAATTCACCAATGACATGAAAACCGTGCCGATGAGAACCTGGAGCCTCATGTGATACCAACACATCTGCTTTAAGTGATTTCAATGCCTCAAATTCATCATACCAAATGGCCGATTTATATTTCAAAGCCATCTCTGCTTGCTGAACTTTAAGAGATTGATTATTAAGATAATGTTCTTTGCCTTGCCATTTTGGTTGTTGCGGAGGATACCATACCCTGCCTAAAAAAATACCACCTAAACCGACAACTCTAAGACCGGCTATTTCAGTAACTTTTAAATGCAAGTTTTTATCAGCTAAAGCTGAATTAAAAAGATTATTATGTTTTTCCGGTGATTCAAAATCATGATTACCGGCAATCCACCAAATTTTAGTTAATTCAATAATTTCTTGCAAACAACTATCTAAAGGGGCTTCTAAATCATAATCTCCCAACAAAATAACGGCAGTTGGCTGATATTTAAGAACAGCCGAAATCAATGGTTTAAAATTCCCATGCGGATCACCGGCAAAGAGTATTCTGTTATCTTGACTCATATTGTTTACGATCTATCTACCCACTATCTTACTTTAAACCAAAAACAATGCTTTGTAATTCAACAGACTCTCAGCATAATCAATGGATTGAAAAAATATCAACCCAAGATTAAGCGGCTTTACTTCTTTTGAATGAGGATTTCACGTGCTTTGTTAAAAGCCTCTCTAAAATCCAAATATACGGGATTATCGCTAGTTAACATAAAATTTAACATTTCATGTTGTAGCTGATATTTAATATCACCCACCGCTAAAGCACCGACAGCTACCGCACCGGGTGAATTGATTGCATTAGATAAAGGTGCACCTAAATCGCTGCGTTTAATACCTTCTATGCCTAACGGTGGAACCGCATTAACATCCCCAACTACCTTTAAGTGTTGGGCTGCTTTTAACACCTCTGAACTCAATACCTGTACACCCGCTTTAGCTGCACAAAAGATAATATCAACTTCTGCAATTAAAGCAGCTTTATCTTCTTCAGTACGAGCACATTCACCTTTAAGAGTACAGCCAAAACGGCGATTAAATGCTTTAGCGACATCCAAAGCACTATCAAGCAATAAATGATCAACTAAAGCCGTTTCAGCTCCCGCCAATGAAGCAATAATACCTGTAGCAATACCCACTGGTCCTGTTCCGCCAAACACTAATATACGACAATCTTTTAATTCTTTACCGTGATGTGTTTTTAAAGCTTGCTCAACGCAAGCCACTAATGCGGCTGCCGTTGTAAAAGCACCACTAGGATCAGCAAATACAGACACTTCAAAAGGCGGCACCATAGCTTGCTTACAAGCATCAAGCATATCCATCGCCAACTCTAAATCGCGACCACCAATAAAGAGTCCAGTTCTTTTTATCCCAGCAGGGCTACGTGAAAAAATAGCATCTTGAGTGAGCCTATTAACACTATCTAATTTGACATTGCTATAAGGCATTAGCACATCAAACCCTGCATCCATAGCCATATTGATATCAAATGGGCTATTGTTGGGCATCGGGTCTAGCATATGAAGGATGCTACGTTTCTCCATTAAAGTTCCTTTATAATTTTATCTGACGAAAGTAAAAGCCTAGCAATTAACGGCGAGTCGCCATATATTCTCTTGCTACTTCAAAAGCATGTTCAAAATGCAAGTACACAGGTTTATCACTACTGATCATTTTCTTTAACAAACTATTTTGTGTATGGTATTTAACATTACCGATAGCTAAAGCACCAATACCAACAGCATTACTATTTGAACCTTGAATAGGAGTTCCATTATGAAAGGCATCGACACCAGCAATGCCTGATGGAGGTACGGCATTAACATCAGCAGCCACTTTCAATTGAGGCGCGAGAGCAATTAATTCTGCGCTTAACAACTCTATACCAGCAGCACCAGTTGCAAAAACCACATCAGCCGTTTTTATATATTCAGCTTTATCTGCATCGGCACCTGCCAAAATAGTAATTTTGCCATCACCAAACTCGTTATTACACATATCAGCAACATGTTGAGCTTTCTCTAATTGCCTACCAATAATAATGACCTTAGCCCCTGCTTGAGCAGCAATAACTGCAGCAGCTTGGCCTACAGGTCCTGTACCGCCTAAAGCGAGTATTATTTTACCCTCTAGTGTGGTGTCAAATTTGGTAATTAATTCATGTTCTGCTGCTGCGACCATACCTGCGGCAGTAGTAAAAGCGCCACTAGGATCAGCAAAGACAGAGACTTCAAAAGGTGGAACCATTGAACGCTTAGCTGTTTTAAGCATATCCATCGCTTGCTTAGTATCACGACCACCAATAAAAATGCCTGTACGTTTTAAGTTTTTAGCACTACGTGAAAAAATAGCGTCTTGCACTAACCCCTGAACTTCACTCGCTTCAACATTAATATAAGGTAATGCTGAAACCCAACCTGCATCCAATGCCATATTGACATCAAAAGGACTTAAGTTTTTAGCAGTGGTTAGCATATGTAAAATAAACGGTTTTTCCATGAGGGTTCCTATGTGATGTTTAGCTAACTAGCAATAATATAACTATTATTATGTAGAAACTGTTGCAAATGTAGCTTACATATAGCAGATACATGCACAGCTGAACTTGAATTATCCAATTATATGTTACTAGACTGTAACCTTAGTATAAAAGAAAAATTGACAAAATCACAATGTACTTAGCAATTTAGCAAGACTAATAGTATTAATTTTTACTAGTAGGTAAAATCCATAAATGAGTTTTCTAGGACTTAATACACATCACACGCATCGCGTGGGAATGATAAAAACACCTTAGGAGCGTATTACATACACCCATTTATCATAGTTCAATGCCATAGAACTTACTAATAAGGGCGTATGCAATACGCCCCTACGATCATCACCAAAATGTTTTTTCTTGCGTTAGGTAAATTTTTCACTTGTGTGTAGATACCTATATTCCATGAGGCGAGACTCGATTTTATAAAGCCTCAAAACTAGCATTCAGCATTAATTAATCAACCTGTATCTATGCATATAAATTCGCATTATCGGGACATACACACCGTAGGGACAGGTCGCGACCTATCCCTATATTACGATCGGCATCTAGATTAAGATCGTTATCTACTTATTCGCACCCACCAACTGCATAGACTTATCCACCAGATAAGAACTTAACTACAGGGTGTAGAAACGATAAAACATAACACTCACCGCTCCGTATCAGCATTTCGTTACCTTTACTTGCGTAAGTACCTATGCATAAGGCAAAAAAAGCTGCTTTTAAATGCAAATAGAAACCGAGAATAGTCGCTACCCAATAACTAATACCTTTAATTCTAAAAATACATTAGGAAATAACAAATAATAATTATATTATCTGTTAGAATTTTAATAAAAAATTGTTTTAATCTATAAATTAATCACTGGCAAATTTACTGTATTTGTAAGTATATATATCTACAAAATGTAGTTGCCTACACTACAATCATTACTATTTATCAAGAGCCTTATATGAGCTGGTTTAATCGAAATAAAAAAGCATCACTAGGCATTGATATTAGCGGAACGACCATTAAGTTATTGGAATTAATACGAACGGGCAATAGTTATCGAGTTGCACATTTTTCAATCGTTAGCTTACCTCCTGATTCCTCTTCTCAAAAAAGACTATCGACAAGTGTAGTAGCTGACGGCATTAAAAGGGCTTTAAAAAAATCAGGCTCATCATTAAAACAAGCCGTCGTTGCTGTTACAGAATCGGCAATTATGACAAAAACACTCAGCTTACCTGCATCATTAACAGATGATGAAATGGAAGAAGAACTTATTATGACTGCAGATCAGTATTTACCATACTCGNTGGATGACCTTAACTTTGATTTTGAAATACAAAACATCAATAAAAATAACCCAGAACTAGTAGATTTATTATTGGTGGCCTCTCGAAGAGAAAATGTAGATGATCGCATAGAGGCACTCTCATTGGCTGGATTAAAAGCGAGTATTGTTGATGTTGAAGGCTATGCCTTAGAAAATGCTTTTTCAATATTATCGACTTCTTTTTTAAACCCCGACAAAGACGACCATACTATTGCAATCGTAGATATAGGCTCAACACTGACCTCCTTAACTATTTTAAATAATGGAAAAGTTATTTATACCCGGAGCCAAAGTATTGGCGGCAAACAATTAACTGAAGAAATTCAGCGTCATTATGGACTTACTTATGAAAATGCTGGACTGGCAAAAAAACAAGGTGGATTACCTGACAATTACCAAGAAACGATACTTCGGCCCTTTCAAAAATCATTGATTCAACAGATTCAACGCTCCTTACAATCTTTTAGCTCTTCCAGTACCTCTAAAAATATTGATGGAATCATACTAGCTGGCGGCTGTGCTTCGATGATAGACCTCGACCAATTAATTCAAAGTCAATTAAACATGCCCGTTAATATTGCTAACCCTTTTCTCAACATGCAACTATCCAAAAACGTCAATGCGAAATCTTTATATCAAGATGCACCTTCCTTAATGCTTGCCTGCGGCCTTGCATTACGGGGGTTTGACGAATGACAAAAATTAATTTACTGCCTTGGCGAGAAGAACGCCGCAAACAAAGGCAAAAGGATTTTATCAATGCCATGGAACTCTCGGCATTAATTGGCATTTTGGTTGTAGGCCTCATTCATACCAGCATACAAGGGCTTAAAGCTTATCAAGGACAAAGAAATCAATTACTACAAAACGAAATCATTCTATTAGATAAAAAAATTATAGAAATCAGAGATATTGAAGCCAAAAAAAAACAATTACAGGCAAAAATTGATCTCATTCAACAGTTACAAGAAAGTCGTCCAGAAGCCGTACATTTGTTTGATGAAATACCAAAAATCACTCCAGATGGTGTATTCCTTAATAAGTTTACTCAAACTGGATCCGAACTTATCTTTGAGGGTAAATCTGAATCTAACGCACGAATTTCGGCCTTCATGAGAGCCATAGAAACCTCTCTTTGGTTACAAAAGCCCACCCTGTCGGTCATTAAGCTACCCGACAAGGCCCCTAACATCAAAACGGACACCGAACCGTTGAGTGATTTTAATCTTCACGCGCTACAAGGCAAACAACAGAAAGTCTCCGAACTAGGAACAGCTAATGAACCTATCAGAAATTAATTGGGATTTTAATACAGCAGGCAACTGGCCATCGACTGTAAAGCTATCAATATTAGGATTGATAGCTTTCATAGTTATAGCAGTTGGATTTTATTACGATACCTTAGATGAGCTTTCGAGCCTAGACCATGAAAAACAAAAAGAGCTATCTTTAAAAAATGAATTCAACGATAAACAAAAAAAAGCCGTTAACCTTCATGACTATCAAGAACAGTTAACACAAATTGAAGCCTCACTCAATGAAATGATCAGGCAACTCCCTTCTGTAGAAGAAGTCGCTAGTTTATTGGTCGATATTTCACAAACAGGTTTAGCCAGTGGTCTAAAATTTAAATTATTCAAGCCTGAGACGCCTGTTGATAAAGATTTTTATTCAGAACTCCCCATATCAATTCAGGTTATAGGTCATTATGAAGAGTTAGGTATGTTTATTAGTGGCTTAGCTTCACTTCCTCGAATTGTCACCATACACAACATTAATATTAGTCCTGACGGCAAAGACAGCAATTTAGTCATGAGTGCAGTCATCAAAATTTATAATGAAAGCACGCATTTTATACCTAAAGCAGACAGCAGAAAAAAAAGGCTTAAAAAATAATGTTAAATTACAAAGTGATTTTTCAGATTAATAACTGTTTGTGTTTATTTTTATTAGCCGCCTGTGGCGATAACAATTTTAAAGACTTAAACACTTACATTGCCGCTATTAAAGCTCAACCAAAAGGCACAATTGAATCATTGCCTGAAACAAAAATCATTGAACCGTTCGTATTTAATCCAGAGGGGCTTCGTGATCCGTTTAAACCTCTAATGCAAATTGATCAAGATCAACTGGCCGATTTTTCAGCAGGAGGTGGCATCAAACCTGATCTAACTCGCCGCAAAGAAGATTTAGAAGCTTTTTCCTTGGAGGCATTAAAAATGGTTGGCACATTAACGATGAAATCAATGTTATGGGGTTTAGTTAAAACCGATGATGGCACTGTTCATCGTGTTCAGGTAGGGCATTATATGGGTAAAAACTTCGGAAAAATAGTCAGCATCAGTATCGATAAAATTGAGCTCATGGAAATAGTTCCTGATAAACCTGGAACCTGGCGAGAACAACAAACATCACTAAAATTATTAGAATGATTTCTGGAGCCGCTCATGAAAACTAAGAAAAATACGATTATGCTGACTAATACCAAAAGACATTTATCAATATATAATTTATTGGTTCTGTTAATATTGTTGACTTTTGGCATAACTGTTAATGCCAATGATACCAGTATTTCAGACCTGTCTTTTACAATACTGGCGGGAGATCAACTACAAATTCAAATAGAGCTGACCGGCAACGCTATCGAACCTAAGATTTTTCACACCGATAATCCAGCGCGCATTGCTTTAGACTTTGTTGACGTAAAAAACGCCTTGTACAAAAAAAACTACCCTATAAATCAAGGTCCCGTAACTAGTATAGTTGTCGCAGAGGCCGCCAATAGAGTTCGTATCGTTGTTAATCTTCTCGAACCTACCGCCTTTACAACTAAAGTGATAGGCAACAAAGTATTACTGACCTTAAATCGCAGCCATTCAGAAAATACAACGCCCCCCACAAAAAGCACAGCTATATCAGAAAAACAAAAAGCATCTGACTTGCTTCCTCAACAAACGATTAGTGGGTTTGATTTTAAACGTGGGGACAAAGGTGAAGGTCGCTTACTTGTTTATTTGGCTAATCCTAATACTTTAGCGAATACAAAAGTAGATGCCGGCAAAGTAATCATCAACTTAACCAATACCCATTTACCAGAAAACTTAACGAAAAGACTCGATGTTTCTGAGTTTGGAACCCCCATTAAATTCATTGACACTATTTCAACTAATCAAAACACTCAAATCACCATCAGCACCTTGAACGAACTTTATGATTACTCATTATTTCAATCAGAGGGTTTATTGACCATTGAATTTAGACCCTTAAGTCCTGGAGAAAAAGAAGCTTTAGATCGATCTCGTGTCAAATATAGTGGCGAAAGATTATCATTAAATTTTCAAGATATAGAAATTCGTAGCGTTATTGCCATACTTGCCGAATTTACTAAACAAAACGTAGTCGCGGGTGATGATGTAACGGGTAATATTACCTTAAAACTTGATGATGTCCCTTGGGATGAAGCCTTAGATTTTATAATGATGACCAAGGAATTAGGTAAATTTGAAAGCGGCAATGTAATATTAATTTCACCACTCGATAAAATCAAAGATTACAAGAAAAAACAACAAGAAACAGCCGCCGTAGTAGAGCAAATAGATCCGTTAACCACTGAGTATATTAAAATTGATTATGCAAAAGCTGAGAACCTTAGAAACGTACTCAATGGTCGTGATACAGGGGTATTTGGTAGTTGCGGAGCCCCTCAGCTGACTAGCCAAGGAGGAGCAGGGCAAATGGGCATGACTCAAACTGGTGCTATGAGTGGAATGGGAATCATGAATCAAAGTAACACCGGGCAAACAGGCACAATGGGTCAAACTGGATCCGTTTCTCAAGAAAAAAATTCAGGCTTTGGTTTCCTTTCATCTCGAGGATCGACTGTAGTCGACACTAGAACCAATACCTTAATTGTGCGAGAAACCACAAAACGCTTAGAAGATATAAAAAAACTGATACATAAACTTGACGTGCCGGTGCGTCAAGTCATGATAGAAGCACGAGTAGCCATTGCCAGCACTAATTTTACCCAAAATTTAGGCGTGAAGTTTGGTGCAGCCAAAACCCAAAGCAACCCCTTTGCGATTGGAGGCACTTTGACTTCAGTTGCTCCAACTACGGGCGCAACAGCCGCCAATAATAATCTATTAGTCGATTTAGGTGCAGCGGCCATCGCAGGCAGTCCTCCAGGCGCCTTAGGTATGACACTCGCCAAAGGCGCAGATTATGTATTAAATCTTGAGCTTCAGGCCTTGCAAGCAGATGGCAAAGCAGAGCTATTATCTAATCCACGGGTCATGACTATGGATCGTTGTACTGCTACAATGATGCAGGGGGTTGAAATTCCAGTCACCACACCTGCCGCTTTAGGTAGTCCTCCCACAACAACCTATACACCCGCAGTACTCGAACTAGACGTCACACCTCAGGTTACACCTAGCGGCTCAGTGATTATGAATTTACTCGTTAAGAAGGATTCTCAGAATACGACTACTAATCCAATTTCCGGCAACCCAGGCATAGATACTCGACAAGTAAAAACATCAGTATTGGTAGAAGATGGTGAAACCGTGGTATTAGGGGGGGTCTATGAAAACCAAAATACTTTAGGTAAAAATAAGATTCCATTTTTTGCTGACATACCCGGTATAGGTTTCTTATTTACCAATTCAAGCATCAATAAAGTTAATACAGAATTACTAATCTTTATTACCCCAAAAATCATAAAAAATAATATAGAAACTAATTGATGGTTTCTACTTAGCTCAAAAAAGGGCATAATCACCACTTTTAAAATTTAATCATCATTATTTCAATCGAGAAGCATCTTCACTAGATAAATCACTCTGATTTATTGTATGCATGGCAATAATAACGATTAACTAAAACAATAGCTCTTAACAGAACTATTTCTTTTTTAATAATTTCCCTATTGGGGAATTTTAGACCAGCACGGTATTTTGATGACGAGATCAGAAAATATATATTTAGTTGGCCTTATGGGTGCAGGAAAAACCACGATAGGCCGCCAATTGGCGAAGTCACTGACAGTGCCTTTTTATGACAGTGATAAAGCGATTGAAGAAAGCACTGGCGTAGACATTCCAACGATCTTTGAATTTGAAGGCGAAGAAGGCTTTAGAGATCGTGAACAAAAAATGATACAACAACTCACCAAACTTGAAGGCATCGTAATGGCCACGGGTGGTGGTGCTATTTTACGTGAAGAAAATCGTAGCTTATTAAAAGAAAACGGCTTCATCGTTTACTTGCAATGTTCGGTAGAACGAATACTTGAACGTACTCGCAGAGACACGCAACGTCCCTTATTAAAGACTGAAAATCCTAGAGAACGCATAGAAACCTTATTTGCTGAACGTGAGCATCTTTATTTATCCTGCGCTGACTTTATTATTGATACTGGCACACTACAAAGTAAAACAGTAGTCAGTCTAATCTTAGAAGAATACAACTCTGCTAATCGTTAATATTGATGAAAGAATTACTGGTAGCATTGGGTGAGCGTAGTTACCCTATTTATATTGGCTCTGGCCTATTAAACCAAGCTGAACTATACAAGCAGCACATTAAATCAAGCCAAGTCATCGTAATCACCAACACCACGATTGCGCCGCTCTATTTAGATCAGGTTTTAAACAATCTGCACGATTTTAAGGTTGAATGCCTCATATTACCTGATGGCGAGCAGTTCAAAACCTTAGACTATGTCACGCAAATATTTGATAAATTACTCAGCTGTAAATTTAGCCGCAATTCGACATTGATTGCTTTAGGCGGTGGCGTCATTGGAGATATGGGTGGTTTTTCTGCGGCCTGTTATCAGCGCGGCATTGCTTTTTTACAAATACCCACGACCCTTTTATCTCAAGTTGATTCTTCTGTAGGTGGTAAAACCGGCGTCAATCATCCTTTGGGTAAAAACATGATTGGTGCTTTTTATCAGCCGCAATGTGTTATCGCAGATGCTGATGTGCTTAATACTTTAGATGATCGACAACTTTCTGCAGGTTTAGCCGAAGTTATAAAATATGGCCTCATTAGAGACCTAGCATTTTTTGAATGGCTAGAAGAAAATATTGAACTTTTATTAGCCAGGGATAAAGAGGCTCTGGCTTTTGCCATAGAAAGATCCTGTCTTAATAAAGCCGAAATTGTCGCTGAAGATGAAACTGAAACCGGCATTAGAGCAACACTTAACTTAGGCCATACCTTTGGTCACGCTATAGAAACAGGTTCAGGTTATGGCACTTACCTGCATGGTGAAGCAGTAGCCATAGGTACTTGCCAAGCGGCCGATCTTTCCAGAAGAAAAGGCTGGCTAACGGATGCCGATGTAGAACGAATCATCACTTTATTCAAAAAAGCGAATTTACCTGTCAACCCTCCTGAACAACTGGACAGTGATCATTTTATAGAATTAATGGCCGTAGACAAAAAAAATATTGATGGCAAAATTCGGCTCATTTTATTAACACAAATTGGGGTTGCCACCTTACCTATCGGCATTGATTCTTTATTATTAGAGCAAACGCTTAAGTCCTATGGTAGGTAATGCCTATCATATAAATCGGTTAGCTATAAGTGATAAAAGCAATACTTCTACTACACTGATCAATGAAGACCGAACTAAAACACTCGAATTATTGAGGCATTTGCTAAGCCATAGCAGTCAGCCATTGGTCATTTGTGGTCAGGATGGAATTGGAAAATCCACCCTGCTAAAGACGTTACAAGAGCAGACTATGGCTAAATGGAGTTATTGCATGATAACGAGTCCAGCTGATTTAAATTTCGAAAAGCTGCAACAGGCTATTATTCAAGAAATAAACCCCAACATTAAAAACAAACATAGCCAAAGCGTTTCATCGGTATTTCAGCAACTTGATCGTCAACATAAAAAACTTATTTTAATGATTGATGACGCTGGATTACTTATACCCGGCCTTATCAATCAAATCCTAACGCTTGCTAAAGAATATTCTTTATTAAGGGTAATTTTTGTTTTAAGTCATCATGAACTAGACTTAAAAAGCACTTCAGACACAGCGATTAATGAAGCAAACTTAATTGAAATGCCGGCCTTATCTGAAGCCCAATGCACTGAATTTTTATATCAAATTGCCGCTGATCCACAAACAACCATTACTGCTAATGATATTAACGATGAGTTGATATCGATAGTTTATCAAGACACACAAGGCATTCCAGGACAGATTTTAGCCAAATTTCCAAGGATTGATAGTGACTTAAACTATACTAAATCACTAAAAACCCTAGTGCTTTCTGTTTTAATATTGATTATTCTAGCGCTATGCACGCAATGGTTTAGCAATTCTGACTACAATATTAAGCGCATCGCTTTCACTAAAGATATTAACACAACACTCACTAACCCGAACTTACCTGAATAAGCGCTACCCAAAACATTGCTGTGCATGATAGCCATATTGTGCATGGATCGACTCACAACTTTATAAGACTAGCCATGACCGCATTAAAAAACGACATCTTTATCAAAGCGCTATTAAAACAAGCTGTTGATCGCACCCCTGTCTGGATGATGCGTCAAGCTGGACGCTATTTACCTGAATACCGACAAGTCAGAGAGCAAGCAGGTAGCTTCTTAAATTTGTGCACCAATCCAGAACTCGCTTGCGAAGTGACCTTGCAACCTTTACGTCGTTTTGATTTTGATGCCGCCATTTTATTTTCAGATATATTAACGATACCTGATGCGATGGGTTTAGGTCTTTATTTTACCGAAGGTGAAGGCCCAAAATTTAAGTACCCTATCATTACTGCGGCGGATATAAAAAAACTACCTATTCCTGATCCTAACATTGATTTACGTTATGTCATGGATGCTGTTAGCTTAATCAGAAAAAATCTGCAAGGTAGTGTGCCTTTAATTGGCTTTTCAGGTAGCCCTTGGACCTTAGCCACTTATATGGTTGAAGGGGGCAGTAGCAAAAGCTTTCAACGAGTGAAAGGCCTGATGTTTGAGCAACCTAAATTAATGCATGAAATGCTCGATAAAATAGCCTTATCTGTCGCCAGTTATTTAAATGCACAAATTGAAGCGGGCGCTCAAGCGGTCATGTTATTTGATACTTGGGGCGGCACATTAAGCTCTGAAGATTACATCGAATTTTCATTATATTACGCCAAACAAGTTCGCTCTTTGCTTAAAACTGATGTGGATGGTCAACAAATTCCGACCATTCTATTTACCAAAGGCGGTGGGCTATGGCTAGAGACTATGGCAGATAGCGGTTATGATGCTTTAGGTTTAGATTGGCAAACTGATATACAAATAGCGAGAGCCAGAGTCGGTGATAAAGTCGCCTTGCAAGGCAATCTGGATCCAGTCTCTCTGTATGCACAACCCGAAATTATCGTCAACAAAGTTAAAACTATTTTACAAAAATACGGTCATGGTTCAGGCCATGTATTCAACCTAGGACATGGTATTTTACCGGACATTAATCCAGAACATGTTAAAGCAATGGTTGATGCCGTTCATGAATTTAGCCCACACTATCACCGCTAAGCCTTAAGGAGTCATGATGAACTTTTTAAAAGCACTAATCCTCACCGCACTATTTATTAGCAACGCAAACGCAGAAACTCAAAAACCAGTAGACATTACGGTTTATAGAAGTGCTAGTTGTGGCTGTTGTGGTAAATGGCTAGAGCATTTAAAAGCTAATAACTTTAATGTGACCGATAAAGTCATGGGAGATGTGCTGCCTATTAAACAAAGTCATAGCATTCCCGAAAACTTAGCATCTTGCCATACGGCAATAGTCGACGGTTACGTCATAGAAGGACATGTACCCGCTAGCGACATTATGAAACTACTAAAATCAAAACCTAAAGTCCTCGGCCTAGCGGTTCCTGGCATGGTAAAAGGATCACCCGGCATGGAAATGGGCGAACATAAAGATGCTTATGATGTTGTGAGTTTTGACAAAGATCAGAAAACTGCTGTTTTTAGTAGTTATGAGGCGTCTAAATAAATAATAACGACTTATGCTTGCACGATAATTTTATTATGTTGAGCCGTAGGGGCGTATTGCATACGCTTAACATCGAAAACTCAGTGTTATAGACCTTCTTTTATAAGGGCGTATGCAATACGCCCCTACGATTATTACCACAAAGTTATCACACGTGGAACGGGATTTGAAACCCCGTCCGGCATAGTTAAAACTAATTTCTCTTTATTGGCTAGCTCTTCATTATATAAAACGCCATTTTCTTCTGTGATAATGGCGCTTAATTTTGAATAGTGTGATTTCAATATGAATCAAGGCTTTTTAGTTAAGTAAATTTTCTTTTTTGTTATTGAATTTTGGCTTTTAGTTAATGAATTTTATTTTTTCAATTTAAAAAACGCATTTCTGTTATTTAACTTCTGAAATTCATAATTGAATGTTAGCTTTTATAAAATAAACTTTGCTTAATCAAGATTGAATTTTGACTTTTATAAAACCTAAACCAACTTATCAACAATAAAAAACAAAAGTTATTAACGAATCAGTGTTTTTATAAAATAAAAAACTACTTTTAGTGTTTGAATTTAAGGTTTTTGATAAGCATTTAGGATATTCCCTTTACTAATTAGCTTAATTTGTTAACAAAATGGCATGATATGAAAATATTGATCTAAAATGCTTAATTTAACACAAGCCGTTAGTTTTCAAATTTTATCTTATATAAAACCAATCTATAGATTAACTGCTGCTATTATGTGATCCAACCATATCCCGTTTGCTATCTAAGGCTTAATACCTGATAATTTTATCTAGTCGGTGATATTCTTTCTTAAATGCGTAAACCCTCATCATTACCTCTGTTATATCTAATAAGTTACTAATGAACATAATAAATCGCTTAACAAATTTTAAAATCACTAGCTTAGTGTGTCTGCTATTACTATCAAGCTTATTATCTCACCAGACTTTGGCCACGACGATTCAGGTCGAAACCGATCGTAATCCAGTCAATCTTAATGAATCTTTTAAAATAACCTTTACAGCCGATGCCTCACCTGATGATGACCCTGATTTTAGTTCTTTAGAACAGGATTTTTCTATACTCAATCAAAGTAGCGGCAGTAGTTCTTCTTGGATTAATGGAAAATCTACTAAAACCTTACAATGGTCGTTAACGGTCATGGCTAAGCATTCAGGAAGCCTTATTATTCCAGTTGTTAAATTTGGTCATGACGTCACTCCACCCTTATCAATTTTAGTCGCTGATGCGGCTGTCAATAAAGCCAGCAATAACGATGAGGACCTATTTATAGAAGTTGAAGCGGCATCCAAAAACATCTATATACAATCCCAAGTGCTATATACCTTGCGCTTATATACTCGTGTAGACCTTTCACAAGCACGTTTAGATGAGCCTGAATTAGCGGATGCCGTTATCGAACGCTTGGGCGATGACAGTCGCTTTAATACCCAAGTGAATGGCTTAGATTATTCTGTGACTGAACGTAAATATGCTATTTTTCCGCAAAAAAGTGGCAAGTTAACTATCAAGCCTTTAGTGTTAACTGCAGAAATAATCACTAACAGCCGCCCTAACTTTAACGGTTTTTTTAACTCTCAAACCACCAAAACCAAACGCATAGAATCCAAAGCAATCACCTTGGATGTAAAACCTGNACCNGCAGCATTTACCGGAAAACATTGGTTATCTGCACAGCAATTGCTTTTAAAACAAGACTGGTCTGGCGATATTACTCAAATGAAGATAGGTGAGCCCTTAACGCGCACCATAACCTTATTGGCTAAAGGTGCAACGGTCAGTCAACTTCCTGAATTAAACACCACTAAAAGCAATGAGCAATTAAAAGCCTATCCTGACCAGCCGGTATTACAAGAGCAGAAAAAAACCGATGGCGTTATAGCTTTCAGAGAAGAAAAAATAGCCCTGATGCTTTCTCAATCAGGAGATTACAAACTACCCGCTATACAGATTCCTTGGTTTAATACTGAAAGCCAAAAAATTGAAATAGCTGAAATTCCAGAAACCACCTTGACCGCGCTTGCCGGTGCGCAGCCTGTAGTAAACACCCCCGTTATATCACCGACTAATACACAAACATTAACTACAACACTAAGCCCTAATACTCTGCCTGAAACCAATTATTGGTTATGGATTAGCGTGTTTCTAGCAACAGGATGGTTAATAACCGTTATCGTGTTCTTAAAAACACGCACAAAATCAGCATCGGTCAATATTAATATCGATGTTAAATCTGAGCTCATTGAGGAAATAAAGGCACTAAAAAAAGCTTGTGCTCAAAATGATGCAACAGCCGCTAAAAATGCCTTAATTGCTTGGGGTAATTTGAGTTTTGATCAATCGACTCTGGGTGGAATTGCAGAGTACTGCGATGCTCGTTTACGAGATGAAATTCTGCATTTGAACCATAGTTTATATGGTAAAGCGAGTAGCGAATGGCAGGGTAAAAAGTTGTTTCAAGCGTTTACAGAAAATAAAGCTAGGCAGAAAAAAAGTTTAGAAAAGGACAATAGCTTGGAGCCGTTAAACCGCTTGTAGGACGTATTCAAGTAGGTCGGGTTAGCGATAGAGACTGTGAAAGTATTCTTTTTATTTCCCCCTCTTTAGCAAAGAGGGGCTAGGGGAGATTTGGTCTATAAAAATAATCATTAAATATTAGTAGCCTATAACACAAAAAATCCCCCTCAGTCCCCCTTTTACAAAGAGGGAAGCTAAAATCACAATACTTTCACAGTCATTTTGTCGGGTTACGCTATCGCTAACCCGACCTATATAAAAGCCTAGTTTTGTATTACCAAGTTCTAATATCACCGGTATCTAAGTGTACAAAATTATTATAAGGATAATAACCGACTCCACCTTGCGCCATACTGAGTGCGGCATCTTTAATGGTTCTAGCTGGCACGCCGTCAATACGAATATCGATAGCACGACCTTGGATATGAAAACTATGCTCGGCAACACCTGGGGTATTTCTGCGTAATTGAGCATTTGTAACCGGCGACCGATATCCACAAACAATACTGATAGGCTTAGTAACGCCTAGTATTTCATTTAAATCAAATAATTGATCCAGTAAAGCGGTATCAATCGGATGCACATCATCATTATGGTAATCACGCATTAAATAATTTATTTCTTCCAGTGCCCCATGTACATAGCGACCTTGTTCAAAATAAGTTAATTTTAATTTATCCCCGGTATGCTCATGCTCTAAAAATAGTGTTTTATGAGAAGGCGTATAATAATTTCCTGATGATAGCGAGGCATGTCGACTAATAATTTCAGGATCTATAGGTCGTGAATGAATGTGGCCATGAGAAGCATGGGGAGCATGCGAGGCATGTGAAATATGACCGTGGGCAGCTTTATGGCCCGCTTTGATGTTATGTGAAACTTGTTGTATATGAGATGAGCCATGACCAGCAGGACTGTGGCTAGTTTTAATATTATGATTAACCTGTTGTTGCGTTTGTGGATGTGCTTGACCACGCTTCCCAGGATATATGACATTTCGCACCGCTGCCGAAGCAACACCAGAACCACCCATTGTTAATAATGAGCCATAAGCTATTTGTTTAAGAAACTTACGTCTTGATGCAATTGAGCTATCTTCGTTATCCATTTCTTTTTTAAATAGTTTTTCGTTCATACTGTAAATCTCTAAACCTTGATGGCTCTATTTTGCCTATAAAGCCTTAAAGTTATCTTAAATGCTTAAATTTTATATTTGTCACTTAGTAAAAATACCTACTGGCGATTAGAATTTCTCTTGGACTTATTTAATCTGTTGATATACTTACAAACACGACTAGATAATCAATACACGGCTAAAGGATGATTTAACCATGACCGAGAAAATCGCAAAGCCATCAACCTATCTCACAGAAGTAAAAGCGCTATCTGATAGAATCGTTAAAGCCCAACAACCTATCAGAATCCTAGATACCATCAAATGGGATGACCGTATCAAACAAGAGTTTTTTAATAGTAAATGCAAAAAAATTCCCACGGTTACTGCTGAGTATTATCAAAAACGCTCTTTAGGTTTTGATCCTAAAGAAAAAAATCATGAATTTCATCAAATTGAACGCGATCTAGTCAGAAAATTAGGACAACTCAACCCGCTCAGCGTGATTATGCGCAGAATTTGCCGTGAATATCAGGATGTAGTTTATATGTTGGATGCACGCGGCACTCCGACTTTTGCCAATATTTCTCAAGATTTGTATGGCTCTGCTCAAGATGTTTTTCATGTAGGAGATCCAACGATTGCTAATCTAGGTAGCATGATGGAAGAGACCTTGTCTCAACTTCTACAATTAGATTTTTTAAGCGAAGAAGCCAAAACCATTAATGCACAAGAAGCAGTGGCCTTTCTTAATGAGAAGATTGAAGAGGCCTTTCCAGGAGAAGGCTTACGCGCCATGATTAGCGATGGCATTGTTGCCGATGCCGCTGCCGGCACCGATTACATCAAAATACGTTCAGACGCTTTATTTAATAAACGCGATCTGCGTGTCCTTGAAGTTCACGAAATAGGCGTACATTTAGGCACTACGCTTAATGGCCTTGCCCAACCCTATTGCACCTTTTTAGGCAAAGGACCTCCCTCTGCTACCGTTACCCAAGAAGGCTTGGCTGTTTTAATGGAGATCTTATCGTTTAGTTCTACGCCCGATCGTTTGATGCGCCTTATTAATCGAGTACGTGCTATTACGCTAGCCGAAGAAGGCGCCAACTTTATGGATATCTTTACTTTTTTTAGAGACAAAGGTCTTGATCAAGAAGAAAGCTTTACGCTGAGTAGTCGAGTATTTCGAGGCAGTACACCCGACGGCATGCCCTTCACTAAAGACTTAACGTATATCAAAGGTTTTGTACTGACTTATAACTTTATGCGCTTAGCGGTCAGTAAAGGTAAGCCCGATCGAATTCCTTTGTTATTCTGTGGCAAAACCATGATAGAAGATATGAAGGTTCTCGTTGATTTAGTCGATGAAGGCACGGTGATAGCGCCACGCTTTCTACCTGCTCAATTTCAAGATCTAATGGGGCTTTCAGCTTGGTTAAGTTTTAGTCGCTTTATGACCTCGTTAAACTTTAGGCAATTGGAACAAGACTATGCGAATATTTTATAGTATTTGAAGGCATGCTTTAAACTCGTGTGCAGCGACTAGCACCGCTCGCTGGTTATGGTGGTATATATACTTGTAACTAAGAACATCACTGCCCACAATTATGAATTTGTAGGGCAGGAATAAGGCCACCAAAACGAAGCACGTGATGGCGTTTCCGGCACGGAATTTTACCTATGCCGGAAACGCTTTTCTCGCTTGCGCTCGAAAAGCCTTATTCCGGCCTACTGCTGCATTTATGAACAGTGTCGTTACATTTTAAGCCGTAAGGACAGGTCGAGACCTGTCCTTACATTACGATCGACATCCACCCTAGAAAGCTAAGATGTGCTCCAGCCTTTCGCCTTTAACCATTCGCCCGACACATTCTTTAAACCCGCCAATAACCAACTAATATCACCTAATTATAAAATCATTAATCCCAATGCAATCTAACTCCGGCATAAGCAGTCGCTGGGGCACCAGGCCCCATAAAAGTAGTGCTGGCATTATTTTGAAAAAAGTTTTGTCCTAATTGCCCAATAGAGGCATAGTGATTATCAAGTACGTTACGACCCGTTGCATAGAGTTCTATATTTTTAGTGACCACATAACGGGCATTGATATTAAGCACCGTGTAATTAGGTATTTGTGGATATAGATTCTGGTCATCACCTCGCGCATATTGACTCGCTACATATTGCAAATCACTAGCTAAAAACCAATTATGAAATAACTCATATTCGCCACCCACTTTGAAAGTACTTTGCGGAATACTGGGTATTTTACTACCTGGTGTAACGGTTTCTGATCCCAATGAATTACTTAGGATCGCTGTAGTTTGATAGGTAGCATCAACAAATCCATAACTTGTATACCAGTTGAGTTTATCCCAAGCAAAACCACTTAATCCTAACTCAATACCTTGACGCATCGTGGCACCGACATTGGCGAAATAACCATTAATTACGCTACCTGGGCTATTTAAAAACAAAATATCGTTAGTATTTCGAGTCTGATAGAGTGCAATATTCCACTTTAGTCCTTGGTTAAATTTACCTCGCGCACCTACTTCTAAAGTGTGAGAAACCACCGCCTTCAAAGCTGGATCGGAAACAAAACTATTAGGTAAAGTACAAGGCGCATTAGGATCAGCACAACTAAGCTCTACTGCTGTAGGAGCACGAAAACCTTCGTTATAGTTAAAGTAGGTGGTCAATTCCTTAAGCGGCGTATTTAAAGAGAATACCTCTAATGGCTGAAAGCTTAAGCCAGCCGAGGGGTTTACACGCTGAAAAAGATTATTACCATTAAGTGCCGTGCCCAACAAATCAGTCGTTTGTACTTCTGCCCTAGCCCAATTTAATGAAGCATTAGCATGTAACCATTGATAAATAGAAAAAGTATTGGTAGCAAAGATATTAGAATAGCTGTTTTGTCCATCGATCATCACTGTAGTTGTTAATGGTTCGATAGCAATTTCATTATTAGTGGCTGTAAAAATAGCATCCTGCCCGGCAACAGAAAATTTAGACTTACTATAATTATATCCACCACCTACGGTTAACTGATTATCATGAGCCATAACTTTATAATCTGAAGTCAATTGCAAATTAATACCCGTACCATTTTGTTGTGTTTTAGTGGTTTGAAAAGCAGCAGGACTCATTTGATTACCTTGATCATCTTCACATAAACTTCCATTAAGCAATGTTGTGCAATTCTCATTGGTATTGCTATTGAGGCTAGAGCTATTGTTATTACGATTATAAGTATTACCCGACAATTGCAATTGGTCAGTAAACTTATGACTACCTTTGAGATTAAAAAAATACATCGTGTTTTTAGTGACATCAGGCGAGGTATAAATGCCACTCCAATTTTGCTGCAACATATTTTGCGGCGTAGGACCTACACCTTGCAAATTATTATCAGCAAAGGTAAAAGATAGATCGACATCCGTCTTTTCATTTTCCCAACCCACTTTACCAAAAGCTTGATTAACGCTAGTGGGTGAATAAGGACGCCAGCCATTATCATCAAAAATATTACCCGCAAAATACCAATCAAAATCACCTTTAGATCCACCGTATTCTGCAGTATAAGCTTGACGACCATAAGATCCGCCACTGGCTTGAGTACGGAAACCTGGATTACTAAAACCACTTTTAGTTTTTACCGATAAGGCGCCTCCCAAGGTATTTAAGCCATAGAGCGGATTAGAACCGGGCATCATTTCCATACTAGAAATCGCCACTTGTGGAATTAAATCCCAGTTAACAGTATCACCAAAGGCTTCATTAACTCTAACCCCATCCTGATACACCGATAAACCAATGGGTGTCCCTAATAATGGCGATGCCGTAAAGCCTCTGTAAGTAATGTCGGGTTGGTAAGGGTTATTTTGAGTATCATTAATATTGACACTTTCTAAACGACGATTCATAAAATCAGTCAAGCCGAAGGCCTCATGACGATTAATATCTTCATCTTCGGCTGACTGTACGTTACCTGGAATTTTCTTAAAGGCTAAACCAGTCGTACCGAGTGGAGTAGTACTCACAACCTCTACCTCAGGTAACTCGAACACATCGACTGGCTTTGTGCGAACTGATGCACTTTCCTTGCCATTATTAGATAGGCTTGTTTTTTCTAGCACAGTCCTATTATCGATACTGTCAGATGCTGTTTGAGTGGCTTGCTCTTTAACCGATGGTGAAGAAGAGTCATCGGCGTATGCCTGACTGGTCATAGTGAGTAATAATAGAACAGCCAAAAGCCGCATTTGAAATGGAAGTAAATACATAATTAATACAAAAATCGTTATTATTGTTATGGCGTCGACTAATAATTGGTCGAATTTTATAGTTACATAAGATCTTATGAGTCGATCCAGTAGGCTCTATAAAAGAGTTATGGGGCCTATTATCTATGAAAACGCTATCCTCACCTATAGGAACAATTCCTGAATTCTTAGTATTTCAGTTGTTTTAATGATGTATTGACTTTATTTATTTGATTTAAACCTACAGTGATAAAATAACGACTTTAATGTTTCAATGCATCAACAAAATCAATATTTGAACATTAGCAAGACCTTATCGTCAGGCATCAATAGACTGCAATTCGATAATCACAAACCTACCCTTACCTTTACCTTTATAACCTTATATATATGACAAAAATCCCTACCGTCGGCTTTATTAGTTTAGGCTGTCCTAAAGCGCTAGTTGATAGCGAAAGAATATTAACTCAACTTCGTACAGAGGGTTATGACATCTCAGCTACCTACCAAGATGCTGACTTAGTAATTGTTAATACTTGTGGCTTTATTGATGCTGCCGTAGCTGAATCACTGGACAGTATTGGTGAAGCTTTAGCTGAAAATGGTAAAGTTATCGTAACGGGCTGCTTAGGTGCAAGAGAAGATGAAATTAGAGCACGCCACCCTCAAGTATTAAAAGTCACTGGTGCTCATGCCTTAGAAGAAGTGATTAGTTCAGTACATGAACATTTACCACAACGCCACGACCCCTTTACCAGTCTTGTTCCACCCCAAGGCATAAAACTAACACCTGAACATTATGCTTATCTAAAGATATCCGAAGGCTGTAATCATCGCTGTACCTTTTGCATTATCCCCTCCATGCGCGGTGATTTAGTCAGTAGACCCATTGACGATGTCATGCGTGAAGCCGAACGTCTGGCTAATGCTGGCGTAAAAGAATTATTAGTCGTTTCACAAGACACTAGTGCTTATGGCTTAGATTTAAAGTATCAAAGTCGAGACTGGAAAGGTCGTTTAGTAAACACTCGCTTTTATGATTTAGCTGAAGCATTAGGCGATTTAGGTATCTGGGTACGTATGCATTACGTCTACCCCTATCCTCATGTCGATGATGTTATTCCTTTAATGGCTGATGGAAAAATCCTTCCTTATTTGGATATTCCCTTTCAACACGCCAATAGCCGCATCCTTAAATTAATGAAGCGCCCTGCCGCCAGCCAAAATAATTTAGAACGCATTAAAGCATGGCGAGCAACCTGCCCTGATATTACTTTACGCAGCACCTTTATCGTGGGCTTTCCTGGTGAAACAGAACAAGAATTTGAGCAATTATTAGATTTTATGAGCGAAGCTCAACTTGATAGAGTGGGTTGCTTTGCTTATTCACCTGTAAAAGGTGCGGCAGCGAATGATTTACCCGATTTAGTTCCAGAAGAAGTAAAACAAGAACGCTTATCTCGCTTTATGGCACATCAAGCTGAAATCAGTGCTGCACGCTTACAAAAACGCGTAGGCCGCATTGAAACAGTATTAATTGATGAAGTCGTAGAAGAAGGCGCTGTGGCTAGAAGTAAATCAGATGCACCAGAAATTGATGGCCAAGTTTTTATTGATGGCGCTACCCATCTTAAAGTAGGTGATTTTGTTGATGTAGAACTAGAAGAGGCTGATGATTATGATCTATGGGGACGTTTAATTTAATACCCTAAAAAAACAAACAATCACCCATAAAAAAACCCAGCTTGAAGGCTGGGTTTTTTGGTCTTACAAAATTCTTAGTCTTATAAAGAAATAGAACTAGAAACTTTTTGTTTTGAACCATCTGGATCATCCATACAACCAGACAAACCAACAACTACTAGTGCTACAGCTAAAAGTGCAAATATCTTTTTCATATTTATATCCTCCAAAGGGGTTTAAATTATTTTTATGTGCGCCAATTATAAAAAAGCACAGGCAATTTATATCATGACTACTTCGATGATGCAATACTAAAAAACTCTTTAAGCTTTTCACTCAATAACAACTACAAAGAATTAATATTTTCTGGTAAGTCGAATGAAATAACATTTGCTTTCCAGCTTACCGTACCGATAGTCACCCAAGGCGCCATAAAATTCTTATGTAATTGATCAGGAACCCAGTAAAACGGCGCATCAATATTTTTAAGTTGTATATGAAACACCGTATCATTTAAATTCAAGCCTATTTTATGCCCCCAAAATGCCGTCACCTTCATAATAAACTTTTCTAAACGCACATTGTTAATCTTAGGCGTAACAGCAATATTAGCCCACATAGACTGCACACGCCCCCAATTGGGAGCAAGTAATCGACCTTGCTCATTAACAAAAGGCAACCATTGTTCAGCGCCATTATTATCCGTATAAGTAATCGCTAAGATACGGTTGTAACCAGCAAAATGATCGTGCAGATAAAGCGCATGCGGCGTAATTCCTAAAAAGGTCAAGGACATCATAATAAGAGCATTACTGGCCTCTGAAATTGATGCAATGTACGCATTTGGTTTGAGACCTAAGTCTAGCCGGTAAAAAAGACCATAATGAATCGTACTATTGAGCTGTAATACGATAATAGCGATGAGTATTCGTGACAATTTCCTAGAAAAAGCTTTAGGCTTTTTGAAAGCAAAACATTCGAAAATACGATGGTACCAAGTATTATCTTGCAACTCATGACTAACTAAACAATCTGTAGAGCAAGTAACTCGATCACGTGAATCAGCAATTTCGCGATATTTTTTTACAGCAAGAAAGTGAATACCAGGCAAGCTCAAAAATAGCCCTAAAGGATATAAATAGCGCATTTTCCGCAAAACCTGACTATAAGTATCAACACCTGAATAAATGCGATTATTTGCATCTAAAGCATATAAATCTAATAACAAATTCTCTGGCGCAATTGAAGTCATTGCAGGATATTGACTAGCATACGCTTGAGCACTCTTAAAATCGATACCCTTAAAAATATCAAAATGATTAAGAATAAGGACTGTACGATTACATAACGGGCATTGCTGATCAAAAAACACCGTTAAAGTGGGTTGCTTGGCAGTTATCAACCGAGACAGAGTTCGCCACCAACTAAAAGGAACCAATAAAATATAGAAGATGATCATCCCCATGCCAAAAGGATAAATATTTAATGACAGGGTAATTCCTAAATGTAAACCTAAGCCGACAATTAAATAGACAGGACGTAAGTGGCGCTTCGAAAAGAAAAACATAAAGCTAAATTGAAAAACGAGTATGGTATAACCTATGATTTTTTCAAGTATCTCATTATCAAGTAGCAACGACATATCAATAGCTGAAACGTAGTAAGGTTGGGTTGACGGCAACCAAGACCCCAAGCCATTCCGCCAATGCTCAGCAAACATTTTATGAACGGATGAATCAAAATACAAAAAACCTAAACAAATTAAAACTGGAATAAAGTAGGCAAGACTTGAAACTAAAGGCTCAGTATAACTACTATAATGTTTAAAAGGCGAACTTAGCTTATATCTAAGATTATCAATTGAGAATACGCGACTTCCCGGCATAAAGAGCAGGAAAAAGCCTGCGCCAATCATGAACGAATCAAAACCACCATCAAAATCACGCTGCATCGTCGTAAAATTGACGAAAAGAATCCAGAAAATATAATTACTGATAACTGAAAATTGATAGCGATAGCCAACAATAACAAAAAAGGCAACAATACCCCAAAGACACAAAAAAAAGGGGATCATAGGGAATTCGATGTCTATATAAGGTATAGGATCGAAAATCAGGTGATTAAAATATAACAGGAAGAAAATTTCCTGCAAAGTGACTAAGCCATAGAAAAACCGAAACAATCCAATACCGATTGCAGGAACTTGCTTAGATTGAAGCTCTATAATTTTTGTGATTATAAACTTATACATTTCATTAAAAAAAATGTGTAAATTATAATCTTTTTATAAAGTTAATACAGGGATAATTACATAAAAATAAGGCCACTAACCATTCTTTGTGAATGGAGAGTAGCCTTCGATCTAACCGAACGGTTAAATATCCTTATTTTTCGTCGTCTGGATGTGCAGCAAATACCCATTTCAATAACGCATACACAGCAGCGATAACAACAACAGCGCCAACCATACCAGCTGGTGTTTTTAATGTTTCAGTTAAATCTAAGATAAAACCCATGTATGTATCTCCTACCAAATATTTTTATGAGAAACTGCTAAATTCATAGCAAGCGGAGGCTGCATCATACTTTAGGATAAATTAAAGTCAAGGCTTATTGTTAGCGGCCAATAAAATATTAATATAATCTCGCTATTAATAACTATTCTTGTTAATGCTCGAGAACTGATGTGGTATAGTTTCAATTCTGTTTTTTGAAGTCAAAGATGAGAGGCATAATAATAATGAAAAAATACGTTAAGATATTACCGTTGGCAGCGCTTTTTTTTGCGTTTTCAGCAAATGCCGAAGTTGCTTTACAAAGCAACTCTGAAATACTTGGTAAATGGAAACTAACCGCTGAAGCCATGAAACTTGATGGCGAGAAAAAAGCGGTAACTGTTGAATGGGACTTTAAGTCAGATGGTGCTTTACTGACTACAGCTACCGATTCTGTAGGACGAACCAAAGAAATGAAAATTGCTATTAAATATTCTATCGAAGAGGGTGGAATTAAAAAACAGATAACACCAGGGCAAGAAAAGTACGAACTGTGTAAAGTCGTGGATAAAGATGGCTCTAAAATGACTTTAAAATGTCCATTTCTTTACTATTTTCTAACAAAAATATAATTAAAAATAATTCACAAAAGGGGTATGTATTATGATTAGCGGTATGATTATGATTTTCATAGCAATCTGGCTTTATCAGTCAGCCATGAAAGCAAAAATAGACAACGCCATGATTTGGGTGGGCGGCGGTGCAATTTTATTCTTTTTCTTAGTGTTTTTATTCCAATCCATAAATATCAATATTTTGGAATCTTTAAGATCTAGCGAAGGCGGCAGTGCTTATGAAGCGTTAAATGGCGCTGACAGAAAAAACCAAGGTGATTTCACAGGCTTTGCTGGCATATTAAAATCACTGTATGAAGAGTTCTCACCTTCTTTATTCAGTTTTGCCATCATAGCTTTCTTACGTCTTAAATTTATTACTAAAGAAAGCTTATCAGCTGCTAATCTATTTAGTGGCATCCCAGAAATGTTTCAAAAAATAAAACAAAGCTTTAAATCACCAGAATAAAAATCTGCTGCATAAAAAAGCTCAAGCATAACTTGAGCTTTTTTATCACTACAACAAAATAACTAGACAACAGCAGAAACTAGTAAAATAACCGCCCCTACAAACAACACAGTAACAATTAACCCTACAATTATATAATTTGAAAAAGACCCGTATTCAAAGTCTCTTTTTCTATTCGCTTCACTTTGTACTCCAATAAAAGCAGAAAGAACACTCTTAAATACTTGAATTATTGTTGGTTTTGACATGCTCATCTCCTAAATATAGTGATAAAAATAATAATGCCAGCCCGCTTTTTAAGCAATAATTATATTCTGGCTACCCAACATCCCACGGCATAATCAATGAACAAAGCAGATCTATTTAAACAGCAACTATCCCAAAGAATTTTATTTCTTGATGGCGCAATGGGCACTATGATCCAAAGCTATAAACTAGATGAAAAAGATTATCGCGGCACACGCTTTGCACATTGGGACACCGATCTTAAGGGAAACAATGACTTACTATCTTTAACCCAACCCGACATCATCATGGCCATACATAGCGCCTATTTTGAAGCCGGCTCAGACATAGTAGAAACCAATACTTTCAATGCAACCAGCATTGCTATGGCAGACTACCGCATGGAATCCTTAGCTTACGAGATTAATCTTGAATCTGCTCGTCTAGCCAAGCAAGCAGCTAACGAATATACACAAAAAACACCACAGAAACCTCGCTTTGTAGCCGGCGTATTGGGCCCAACAAATCGCACAGCCTCTATGTCACCTGATGTAAATGACCCAGGCTTTCGCAACATTTCGTTTGATCAACTTGTAGACGCTTATACAGAAGCAACGCGCGGACTCATAGATGGCGGCGCGGACATTATCCTTATAGAAACTATATTTGATACCTTAAATGCCAAAGCGGCCATTTTTGCAGTCGAAACCTACTTTGAACTAATCGGTTATACATTACCGGTTATGATTTCCGGCACTATTACTGACGCTTCTGGCAGAACCCTATCCGGCCAAACAGTGGCAGCTTTTTGGAACTCTTTAAAACATATCAAGCCCATTTCTTTTGGCTTTAATTGCGCATTAGGTGCCAAAGAATTACGTCAATATATCGCCGAATTATCAAATATTTCAGATACACATGTCTCGGCTCATCCAAATGCAGGTTTACCCAATGAGTTTGGTGAATATGATGAATCGCCAGAAGCCATGGCTAAAGAAATTGCAGACTGGGGCAATAATGGTTACCTAAATATTATTGGTGGCTGTTGCGGAACTTCACCTGCACATATTAAAGCCATCGTAGATGCCTTACAGAACTGCATACCAAGAACACTACCTGAAATTGAAAAGAAATGTCGTTTAGCCGGACTTGAACCCATGTCTATTGGTTCAGAAACGCTCTTTGTTAATGTCGGAGAGCGCACTAATGTAACAGGTTCTGCTGCATTTAAACGCCTCATTATTGAAGGCAACTTCGAAGAGGCGCTTGATGTTGCTAAACAGCAAGTTGAAAATGGCGCCCAAATTATCGACATCAATATGGATGAAGGTATGCTGGAATCAAAAGATGCTATGGTGCGTTTTTTAATGCTCATCGCAGCTGAACCAGATATTGCCAAAGTACCCATCATGCTGGATTCATCCAAATGGGATATTTTAGAAGCCGGACTTAAATGTATTCAAGGCAAAGGCATCGTCAACTCAATTTCTTTAAAGGAAGGCGAAGCCGCCTTTATTAAGCACGCGAAATTAGTATATCGCTATGGTGCCGCCGTTATTGTGATGGCTTTTGATGAAGAAGGCCAAGCCGACACCCAAGCTCGTAAAGTTGAGATCTGTCAACGCGCTTATAAAATTCTCACAGAACAAGTCAACTTTCCACCCGAAGATATCATTTTCGACCCTAATATTTTTGCAGTCGCTACTGGCATAGATGAACATAACAATTATGGCCTAGACTTTATTGAAGCGACCCGAGAAATTAAACACACCCTACCCCATGCATTAATTTCCGGCGGTGTCTCGAATGTATCTTTTTCTTTTCGTGGTAACAACCCAGTCAGAGAAGCTATACATGCGGTGTTTTTATATCATGCCATTCAAGCTGGTATGTCTATGGGTATCGTTAATGCGGGTCAACTCGCAATTTATGCTGATATCCCTGAAGACTTACGCGACGCTGTTGAAGCTGTAATATTAAATACTCACGATGGCAGTGGCACAGAAAAACTATTGGAGCTTGCTGAAAAATATCGTGGCGACGGTACTAGCAATGAGGTCAAAAAAGAAGATTTAGAATGGCGTAATTGGACTGTTAACAAACGCTTAGAACATGCATTGATTAAAGGCATTACCGACTATATCGACGAAGACACTGAACAAGCTAGACTTGAAGCAGAACGCCCACTGCATGTCATCGAAGGTGCTTTAATGGATGGTATGAATGTCGTCGGCGATTTATTTGGCGCAGGAAAAATGTTTCTACCCCAAGTTGTTAAATCAGCACGGGTGATGAAAAAGGCTGTCGCCTATTTAATGCCCTTTATGGAAGCTGATAAAGTCGGTGGCGAGCGCCAAACTAATGGCAAGATTTTAATGGCGACCGTTAAAGGTGACGTCCACGACATCGGAAAAAATATTGTTGGCGTAGTATTACAATGCAACAATTATGACGTCATTGATTTAGGTGTGATGGTATCCGCCGAAAAAATCTTACAAACTGCACGCTTAGAAAATGTCGATATTATCGGCTTAAGTGGCTTAATCACGCCGTCATTAGATGAAATGGTACATGTCGCTAAAGAAATGCAGCGCCAAGGTTTCACTATTCCTCTCATGATTGGTGGAGCAACGACTTCACGCGCACATACTGCGGTCAAAATCGAACCCCATTACCAAGGCGCTACCGTTTATGTGACTGATGCCTCTCGTGGTGTCGGTGTCGCCAGCAATTTACTAAGCGCTGATTTAAAAGAAGGCTTCATAAAAAGCATACATGCTGAATATGAGGAAGTTAGAGAACGTCATAAAGGACGAGAAGCCAAAACCAAGCAGCACTCGATTGAAGATGCTAGAGGCAATAAATTTATAGGTGGCACGCAATTAATACCAGTCAAACCGTCTTTTCTAGGTATCAAAGTACTAGAGCATTTCCCATTAGAAACCTTAGTGAAGTACATCGATTGGACGCCATTTTTTCAAACTTGGGAAATGGCTGGCAGCTATCCAAAAATACTGGATGATATTGTTGTTGGTGTAGAAGCTAGAAAACTATTTGATGATGCACAACTCATGTTGCAACAAATCATCAAAGAGGAATGGCTAAGTGCCAAAGCAGTTTTTGGCTTCTTTCCTGCCAATAGCGAGACTGATGACGTGATCATTTACAGTGATGAGCATCGCCAACAACGTATAGAAACTCTGCATCACTTACGCCAACAAAACATTAAAGCACCAGGACGACCTAATTTCTGCTTGTCTGATTTTATTGCACCCAAAGATTCAGGAGTAGCCGATTATATCGGTGCTTTTGCGGTTACAACAGGCATTGGAATCGAACAAAAATTACAACAATTTGCTGATGATCACGACGATTACAGCGCCATTATGCTAAAAGCCTTGGCTGATAGATTGGCAGAAGCCTTTGCAGAATATTTGCATCTAGTCGTCAGAAAAGATTATTGGGGCTATGCCATAGATGAGACATTAGATTCTGAGCAATTGATTAATGAAGCCTATAAAGGTATACGTCCTGCCCCAGGCTACCCTGCCTGCCCAGACCATACTGAAAAGGCTAAATTGTTTGAACTACTTAATGTCACCGAAAACACTGGCATAGAACTGACTGAAAGTTATGCCATGTACCCTGCCTCAGCAGTGAGTGGCTGGTATTTCTCTCATCCTGAATCACAATATTTTAATGTGGGAAAAATAGATAAAGACCAGCTATATGATTACGCCCAACGTAAAGGTTTAGAGATCGCCGTAGCCGAACGCTGGCTGGCTGCACATTTACACCACTAACGAATAAGATTACTCAAGCGCAACGCGTGGTGGCATTCTTGCGCAGAATCGTTATACATGCCGGAAAGGCTTTTATTGCTTGCGCTCGAAAAGTCTTATTCCGGCCTACAGTTAACTATCGCCGCTAGATTGCCCCTGTAGGGGCGACAAATTCGCCCCGTACATTCGCCTGTTAATACGTGGCGAAGCTGACTTACTCCAATATTTACAATAATCAATGTAATTTGAAATCTAACTTAATAGCAGAGCCTAATTAATGCAACGCGTATTACTACTTGGCACCTCAGGTTGCCATCTTTGCGAACTAGCCGAACAAATAGTCAATGACTGCTTAAGCACTAACAAAGCATGTTTAATTGAATTGATAGATATTGCCGAACAAGAACAATGGCAAGCGCAGTTTGCCTTACTTATTCCCGCTTTATATCATCCAGAAAGCCAAAAACAACTAGGCTGGCCGTTTGATGCTGAGCAAGTTAATGTATTTTTTAATGAATTAAGCCCTAGCTAAAGCGATTAGGCATTGAAGAATAAACTAAACAGAGCCTTTCTGGGCATCTAGTATTGATGTGTTACGGCTAACCATAAACTTGCGAAAAATAAGCGTAGATCGGGTTAGCGTTAGCGTAACCCGACGTTCGTTCTTATACTAACTTAGCTCTTAGCCGATCTTTTACGCTCGTTTTCAGTTAATAACTTCTTACGTAAACGTATTGATTTTGGCGTTACTTCTACCAACTCATCTTCAGCAATAAATTCTAAAGCTTGCTCTAAAGTCATTTTTTGTATGCGAGCTAATGTCAAAGTATCATCAGTACCTGAGGCACGAATATTTGTTAATTGCTTTGCTTTACAAGGGTTGACACAAAGATCATTACTACGTGAATGCAAGCCAACTAACATACCTTCATACACTTCATCACCATTGACTAATAATAAGTCACCGCGCTCTTGTAAAGGATGTAACGAATAAGTAACAGCTTTACCAGCTACCATAGAAATCATTACACCACGCAATCTACTACCTACATCACCCACTTTCATAGGACCGTAATGATCAAAAACGTGATAAAGCAAGCCAGATCCTGAAGTCGCGGTCATAAATTCAGTTTGAAAACCAATTAAACCTCGCGATGGCATCATATATTCTAAACGAATACGACCTTTACCATCTGGAACCATATTAGTTAAATCACCTTTACGCTCACCTAGTTTCTCCATGATGCTACCTTGGTGTTCTTCTTCAACCTCAATAGTCACCATTTCAAATGGTTCGCACTTCTTCCCATCAATTTCCTTAAGAATTACTTCTGGGCGAGATACGCCCATTTCGAAGCCTTCGCGACGCATATTTTCAATTAATACTGATAGATGCAATTCGCCACGACCAGAAACTTTAAATTTATCTGGGTCAGCAGTATCTTCAACTCTTAATGCTACGTTATGTTGCAATTCTTTATCTAAACGATCACGAATTTGTCTAGTTGTAACAAATTTACCTTCTTTACCAGCAAATGGTGAGTTATTTACTTGAAAAGTCATACTCACAGTCGGCTCATCGACTGATAAAGGTGTCATCGCTTCTACGTTATCAGGATGACAAAGCGTGTCCGAAATTTCTAACTTTTCAATACCAGCAAAAGCAATAATGTCACCGGCACGTGCGTCAGCAACTTCTACACGCTCTAAACCATGGAAACCATAAATTTGCAGCATACGTCCTTTACGCTCAACACCTTCACGATTAATAATCGTAATCGGTTGATTCGGTTTAATGCTACCGCGTTGAATACGACCAATACCAATAATACCCACATAAGTATTGTAATCAAGACTAGAAACTTGCATTTGAAAAGGACCATCGATATCAACAGGTGGTGGACTTACCTTTGAAACAATAGTTTCAAATAAAGGAGTCATGTCGCCACCCGTAATAGTGTGCTCTAATCCAGCATAACCATTGATAGCTGAGGCATAAACGATAGGAAAATCTAATTGCTCATCAGTAGCGCCTAAACGGTCAAACAAATCAAAGGTTTGATCAACAACCCAATCAGGACGTGCGCCTGGACGGTCAATTTTATTAATAACAACGATCGGTTTTAAACCTAAAGCAAAAGCTTTTTGAGTTACAAAACGAGTTTGTGGCATAGGTCCATCAACGGCATCAACCAGCAACAATACTGAATCTACCATCGATAATACTCGCTCAACTTCACCACCAAAATCAGCATGGCCTGGGGTGTCAACGATATTGATGTGGTAGCCGTTCCAATCTAAAGCCGTATTTTTTGCAAGAATGGTGATACCACGTTCTTTTTCGATATCGTTAGAGTCCATAATGCGTTCGGTAACTTTTGCATGTGAAGCAAAGGTACCTGATTGTTGCAATAACTTATCAACTAATGTCGTCTTACCATGGTCAACGTGGGCAATAATGGCGATATTTCTTAATTTTTCGATCACTTTTTTGTACTCTAAGGGGTTTATAAATAAGTATAAGGCGCTAAATAGCGCCTTTTAAAACGAGTAAGATGCTTAATTCATCTTACCTAGGTAATTAATGATTTAATTAACCTTGTCGCCAAGGCAAGCCATCATGACGCCAGCCGGCTATTTGACCACGATGCTGTTGTTGATCTAAAGGTCCTTCAAAGCCATCGACAATATTAATCAAATCAGTAAAACCAGCGGCCTGCAGTGCCATAGCGGCTTCTAAGGAACGCTGTCCACTGCGGCATAACAACAAAACAGGCGCTGTTTTATCAAGTTGATGTTTTTCAACTTCAGATACAAAATCAGTATTAATCTGCCAATCAGGGGCTTCTTTCCAAGCTATATGTATAGCGCCGGGTGGATGCCCTACAAAAACGTGCTCCATTTTTGTACGCACATCAACTAAGACTGCATTGCTATGTTCTTGCCATAAAGTCCACGTTTGCTGTGGATTTAAATTTTTAATCATGCTGTTAACTCATTACTCTATTTCTGACCGATAAATTGAGCTTCATTTCTTAGCCCTTGTGATGTATTGCCAATTAAAGCATTATCTCTGTAAAACACTAGCTTTAACTTAGCAAACATTGAACATAACTCATGAGCAGCCAACAAATAATCTGGATTATTAGGGCCGACTTGATTAGTTTTTTCTCGATTAAAGGTTTGATAAAAAAGCAAACCATTAGGTTTAATTGCTCCTATTATCGCATCACTTAGAGTCCGGTCAAGAAATCGACTGACAACGATGACATCAAAGCGATATTTAGCGAAGCTTTCGACCTGTATATTTTCTTGGCAAGCATTGATATTTAGCCTTTGCGTAGCTGCAATGACTTTTAATTTATCAATAGCCACATTTGAAATATCCCAGGCAGTCACCGCCAAACCTTGCTGCGCTAAAAAGACTGAATTAGCACCCAAACCACACGCCAAATCCAAAGCGCTTCCAGAACTTGGTAACAAAAAACTATTTTCCGTTAATACTTTGGCAGCTTTATAATCAGCAACATCAGCCTGATTATAAAGCAAATTCCATTTATTTATTAGCGCATTCATTATTCAGAGCCTGGCATACTCACTCGACCTTGTAACCACACTTGCAAAAAATCCATAAAACTTTTTACTTTAGCCGATAAATACTTTCTATGAGGATAAACAGCATGAATATCTAAAGGAGGTAGAGGATAGTCTTCCAAGACCACTTGCAGTGTGCCATTTTCTATATCCTTACCTACGATATAAGTCGGCAACATCACTAAACCTAAGCCATTAAGTGCTGCAATACGAATGGGATGCGCGGCATTAGCTTGCATTCTTCCTGTGACTTGCACCGTTTTAAATCCTGAACCATTTTTAAATTGCCATTTATTACGCGGGGATACCGCCCAATTAATTAAACAACTATGATTTGCTAAATCTTCTGGGGTGTAAGGCACACCCTCACGTTGCAAATATTCTGGCGAGGCACAGATGACTAAAGATGAACTCGCTAATCTACGCGCCACCATACTGGTATCATCTAAATCACCTAACACAATCGCAAGATCAATACCTTCATCAATTAAATCACCAGGACTGCCTTGTACAACCATTTCTATGGTCAAATCTTGATATATCTTTAAAAATTCAGCAACCGCCCGGGCAATATGAGTTGCGCCTATCGCTGGCGGCGCACTAATTTTTAATAATCCTCTGGGTTCGGTTTGCAAATGCGTAACCGCAGCCTCCATTTCATCGACATCTAGCAACACTTGCTGACAACGTTCTAAGTAAGAGATGCCCACATCCGTTAAACTTAAACTGCGTGTGGTACGATTAATTAAGCGCGTACCCAAACTTCCTTCAAGCTGCATAATATGTTTAGTGGCCATCGCTCTAGAAATACCCAATTCACGCGCACCTCCTGCAAAGCTTCCGGCTTTGGCGACTCGAACAAAAACGGTCATACTGGTTAATTTATCCACCGCGCCCTCTCATAGCAATTGATGCACTTAGCATTAGCACAAGTACCTATTGTTTAAATTAATAAATGATTGAAGCTATAAAAATAGATAACTACCTGCAACTACAGTCACTGGCTGTGATTAAAAATACTTGGAATTAATAATAAATCAATATTTTATAGAATGACATCCTAAAGCTCTCAATATGCCTACTTTCACTCGCAATTTTAATCACCCCCAAAGCCACCTATGATTAAGAAACTCTTGACATGAATCATTATATCTTAAAAAGAAACAATCCATTCATTGTTATGCATATTGTGCTTAATACATATCTGCCTATAATACAAACCAAGTCATACAGCAACGCAAAACTTAAAGCAACAACTAACGTTGAAAGTTTCTTTACTTTAACAGGATTTATCTCATGAACTATTTAAACAAATATATGATCCTTGCTTTACTATTTATTGCTGGTATCGGAAGCTTCATCTCCGGACAATTTATTATTTCTACCGTGTTATTTGCTGGCGCCGCTATTTATAGCAACATCGCAACACGTGCAACCCTGAACAGCTAAGTGCTAAAAAGTTAACTACCTCCTGGTGTTATGCCTCCAAGCAGTTTCTCCTCATAATGTTCTGCTTGAACTTTTACCTCCCTTTACGTCAGTGTACTGGGAGGTTTTTTTTGCCTAAAATAAGGGCTAGTAACTTAATGACGGGGCTATTTCGAGTCAACCGTTCATTTATAAACAGGACTATCCTGAACCTAGACAAAAGGCTAAGCCTAAGAGACTAGCTTTCGCCCTTCGCCTGTACTTAGGAAAAACCTTATCTAAAAGCAAACAATAAAGCCAAACAACCCTATTTTAAATTGGCAGTCCGCGTCCATAACACATCATTAATACCACACTGCGGTACAAATCCTGACACGGCTTGAGTCAACACTTGTCTAATAAGCTCAAAATTATCATCTAGGCTGGCCAACTCCAATTGTTGCAACATTTTTTCCAAATCTGACCATGCGATCACTTGCTCTTGGGCTCGCATAATTCTTGGATGAGTCGTTTCTGAAACCTCATCACCAATAAGTAACTCTTCGTAAAGCTTTTCACCTGATCTCAAACCAGTATAAATAATTTCTATCTCACCGTTTGGATGCGCTTCATCTTTTATTTCTAAACCACTTAAATGAATCATACGTTTTGCTAAATCAACGATACGTATAGGTTCACCCATATCTAATACCAAGACGTCACCACCCTGTCCTAAAGCACCCGCCTGAATAACCAACTGCGCAGCTTCGGGAATAGTCATAAAATAACGAATAATACGTTCATCAGTGACCGTAACAGGACCACCTCTAGCAATCTGCTCTCTGAATAAAGGTACGACAGAACCCGATGAGCCTAAGACATTACCAAAACGCACCATAGTAAAGCGCGTTTGATGCTCACTACCAAAACCAGCACTCAAAGCTTGCAAAATTAATTCTGCAAAGCGTTTAGTGGCTCCCATAGTATTAGTAGGCCTGACCGCCTTATCAGTTGATATTAAAACAAACAACTCAACATTAGCTTTAATAGCGGCTTGCGCGACATATAAAGTCCCAAAGATATTATTCCTAATCGCCTCACCGGGATTTTTTTCTACCATGGGGACATGCTTATACGCCGCCGCATGATAAAGAGTTTGCACTTTAAAAACAGTGCACACATTTTCTACACGCCTAGCATCAGCAACAGAACCTAGTACCGTAATAATTTCGACAGATGCAAATTGAGGCTTACGGCTTAACAAATGCTGCAGCTCTTTTTCTATGGCATACAAGGCAAATTCACTCAACTCAAAAAGAATCAACATACGTGGTTGTAACTGCACAATTTGCCGGCAAAGTTCCGACCCAATAGACCCACCCGCTCCAGTGACCATCACTATCTTTTCAGTGATTGCTGCCGCTAATAATGATTGATCAGGGGCAACCGGATGCCGTCCTAAAAGATCAGCAATATCGACCTCCTGCAAAGCATCAACGGTGATTTTACCTTGAGCAATATCAGATAAGCCCGGCATAGACATGACATGCACAGCATAAGGCTCTAGCAATTTTATTAAATCACTAATATGCGATCGTTTGGCTGAAGGCATCGCCAACAGCACATCGGTAATCTGATAGCGCTCTATTAAATAACTTAAGGCATTAAAAGGATAAATACGTAAACCGTTGATCTTACTTTTATGCAATAAACTATCATCATCTATAAAAGCAATTGGACGAAATTCCCGACCATGCTCTAAAGCAGAAGCCAACTGCACACCTGCACTACCTGCGCCATAAATCAGCACATTTTTTTTACGTACATCACTAGCTTCGCGCAACCCGCCTAAACGAAAATAAGTTTCGCCCAACCACCAACGCGCAAAAAAACGACTACTACCCACCAGCAACATGACCAGCAACCAATTTAACGGCGAAACGGTACGTGGAATAACTTTAATGCCCGACTCATATAAGACAAAGGCAAAGACTAAGGCATATATAGTCGTCGCCTGCATAATAGTCCATAAGGCGCGTATTTCTATATAACGAATGATAGCTCGATATAAACCTAATCTAAGAAAAACAGGTACTGCAATGACCGGAGCTACCGCAAACAAATACCATTCATCACCTTTAGGCATATAAAGCTCGCCCCAACGCAAAGAAAACGCCGACCATAAAGCGAACAATACAAAAAACACATCGGTACTAATTAAAATAAAAGCCTTGTTACGCCGCTTAAGCCCTATAAACCAAGAGGCCAAAATAGCTTGCTTCATAGAGACTCTCTTTGACCCGCGCGAAAAACAATAGCCAGCACTATTAAGGGCAGATAAGCCAATAGTAAAGCAAAGCACGCATTAATTTGATTCAAAGCCACGCCCAACGCCAAGGGCAATAACCAAACTAAATTAATAACCGCAACGGTTAAAGTGACTTTCTTATGAGAACCATAAAATCTAGCGGCATATTGATAAGCATGACTGCAATGCGCCTGATAGACTTTTTCGCCTCTTAATAAACGCCTAAATAAAGTCCAAGTCGCATCAGTGATAAAAACCGCTAATAAAATCAGCCAGCTCCATAAGAACAAAGGATTAAACCACGCTGCCTGAATAGACAGCAAACCTAATACAATACCTAAAAAACCACTGCCCGCATCACCCATAAAAATCTTAGCAGGTGGGAAATTCCACACTAAAAAGCCAACAACAGTCATCGTCAACAATACCGGCACACCCCATAATGTATTAGCCTCAGTTTGCATGGCATATAAAAGAGCAGCGCCTACGCTAACCGTAATCGCCTCAATACTGGCAATTCCATCAATACCATCCATAAAGTTATAAAGGTTCAGCAACCATACTAAATACAGAGCTGCTAAGAGTTGACCTATCCAACCCAAATCTAAAGTAAGTATAGATAAACCTGGAACAGGCAAGATGATGGTCGGCAAACCACCTAAACAATAAAGCCCCCAGGCGGCAGCACAAAAATGCACCAACAAACGCCAACGCGCGGCAATATGACCATGATCATCTAAAAAGCCAGTGATAGCTACGATCGCACCAGCACCTAATAGTGCCCATAACACAGACCCTGCAAGCAGATCTAAACCAAAGAGTGCAAGCAAACCCAACAAAAATACGATGACTATCGATAAGCCACCGCCTCTAGGGGTAGGCAATTTATGTGAACTACGCGCATTAGGAATATCTATCAAACTTGCGGCCAAGGCATAACGACGCAGCCAGCCTGTCAACAAACCACTTAACAGCATAGCTAAAATAAATAAGCTTACTAACATTAACATGACCGATTATTCCTGTAAGCAATCGCAACTTTATCTAAAGCCTCTCGCACTGAGAGCGGCGGCTGCCAGCCCAATAATTCCCGAGCCTTAGAACTATCGACTTGCAAAGAACCACACAGACGTTCCGCCATCGCGTGCTTGCCTAATAATTTAGCAGCTATCATGATTAAAGGCTCTGGCAACTTGAATAAACGAGCCGGTTTACCGAGTGCTGAGCCCATGGCAATTAACAACTCAGGTGTAGACATATCGACACCATCCGAAGCTAAAAAGATTTGATTAGCGGCTGCCGGATGGGTAATACAGAGCTGTATTAAATTAATTAAATTATCTAAAGCTAATAAACTACGCTGATTTTGAATACTACCTAATGGCAATACCAGACCTATATCCAAGCAGCGCATCATAGCTTTAAAGTTTGCCTTAACGCCTGGACCATAAATTAACACAGGGCGAATAACCACAAGTTCTAAGCCTGTCTCTTTAGCCAATTGCTGCAAGGCCAGCTCGGCTTCATATTTAGAAATTCCATAAGCATCTAAGGGCGCGGGCGTTTGCTCTTCTCGAAAAGGATGTCCCAAGACTGTACTTTCACCATTGACTTTAATTGAACTGATAAAGATAAAACGTTTAACCCCGGCCTGAACGGCTTGTCTAGCTAGATTTAAAGTCCCTTCAACATTGACTTGACGATAGGCCGACAAAGCATCCGCTGCAGTTTCATTCATAACATGCACTCGAGCAGCCAAATGAATCACCACAGCAACATCAACTAGCGCCTCTGCCCAATGCGTATCGCCATTAATCTCACCTACCGATATTGTTTGCTGGCCATCATTTGTTTGAACATTACCACGCAGCGCAGCACGTACCTGATAACCTTGTTTTGTTAAGGCAAAGCTTAACGGCTGACCTACAAAACCCTGAGCGCCCGTAACAAGTATGATTCCTGCCATTAAGTTACCTGATTTTTGCAATGCTACAACTCACTGTTTATTGGAATAATCTAGCTTTGCAGCAGAGTATACCATATCAAGTTACTGACCCAATGTTGAGCGATCACATTACTGAACTTTATGCCGTTACTCAATCATGATTACTCCTAACTAGCTTAGCAATGCACGATAATTTCTTAAGATGACTGCTAGTTTACTTAACAAGGTTCCATAGTTTTTTAAGATCATCGCTAATTTACTGAGCAATCTTCTATAATTTTTTAAAACTACTGCTAGTTGAATTGGCAAGGTTCCATGGTTTTTTAAGATCACCGCTAGTTTACTGAGCAATCTTCTATGATTTTTTAAAACTACTGCTATTTGACTTAGCAATGCTCCATGGTTTTTTAAGATCACTGCTAGTTTACTGAGCAATCTTCTATGATTTTTTAAAACTACTGCTAGTTGACTTAGCAATGCCTCATGGTTTTTTAAGATCACTGCTAGTTTAAATAGCAATGCTCTGTAATTTTTTAAGAACGCTGCAAGTTCATTCAGCAATGCTCTATGATTTTTTAACATCAAGGTGGTGTTAAAGTAAATGATTTTGATTTGATTTATAATAAGTTGTTAGTATAATCGGGCAATATCCTAAACTAACTACCATTATAAATTTCAATGACCGTTTATAAGCAACCAAGAAAGCATTGCTTAGCAAAACGTAAAGAAGGTAAGTTACCCCCAAGCATTTTTTGCACCAAACTATCAAAACTTATCATGGTGAATTCGATATTAATAGAATTACACCATCATAAATTTTCGATAAGAACTTAACCATTAATCTTGAATAAAGTAGATAAAGTAATGAAAGCATTAAATGTACTTGTAATTGATGACTCACCCATGACTATCAAAATTATGGAATCAGTTCTAAATGAACTAGGCCATAACATAGTTGGCACTGAACATAGCGGTGAAGGAGCCTTAGAAACCTACCGTGAGTGTAAACCAGATTTAGTAACCATGGATGTTGTAATGCCAGTAGTTGACGGCATTGAAGCCACCAAACAAATTATCGCAGAATTTCCTGACGCAAAAATCATCATCGTGTCTTCACTCAGCCAAGATTTGGTTGTGCAAGACACACTTAAATGGGGCGCCCAAGGCTTTATCATAAAACCCATAACAGCCGAAGCTTTAGATAAGCAAATTAAACTTATATTTGAAAGCAACGACTAGTACTAGGGCTTTTTACCTCTCACCCCAACCAAACTATTTCGATATAGGATGCGCTGAACAAACTGAAGCGTATCACACAATGATGCGCCTCCTTGCGTCGACACATCCTATAGCTCTATAACTAAAACCCTACCCCAAATTCCAACCAAGCGCGGGTTGAACTGGTACTACCCACCAATGACGACACTGAACCTATGGGTGTGGCGATATAAGCTCTAGCGTGAAGTTGTGTGGGGATTAACCAATGGGTTTTGGGGGCTAACCAATTGATACCGCCACCGGCGCCGCTGAGTGTAGCTTTGTTGGTGCCGGCTGCCCAAGTGCTTTGATTGATGCTGACTTGTGCGCTGTCAACAAAGCCTACCGCTTGCCATAAGCCAAAACGGCCTTCTGCGAGTAACTGTCTGAGTTCTACGGCGCCTAAATAACCCGTGTCTGCTGATAACACACCCATATCATAAGCTCTGACGGTATAAGGACCGCCTACGGTCATTTTCTTGGAAGAATCTAAATTATCTTGCGCCCATTGCCCTGCAAATGAGGCATAGATGCCGGTTTTTTCGGTGATGTTTTGTAAACGGCTTAAGTTGAGGTTTA
>TBL_comb47_HYPODRAFT_10000592_pt1 | contig 48130 bp, 40 predicted proteins | sample TroBogypolimnion_40_FD_10682 | JGI IMG/M metagenome (IMG submission 10682)
GTACGGGTCCCAATGTACAGTTACGATTGGGTGACAATCATGGCGATTTGGTAACACCCGTCCCCACCTCCCCTCCGGCTCCCGGAGCCCGCTCCGGTTTCGTCTCAAAATGAGAATTGCTGGTGCCTTGCCGGTCTGTGCCTTTGCGGGGCGCGGGAGAAGATCCCTGAAAATCCTATGGACGCACCGACCGAAGCGAGCCAAACTAGGCCAGCAAATCGACGAAGACGTATGCCCGGAAACTCGAACGTAACCGAACCCAAGATTCCTGATGTGACGCTGGGGGCCGCGACCAAGGAGATGGCCGATGTTCTGCAGGGGCTGAATACCTCCGCCGCCGGGCTGAGCGAGGAGGAGGCCGGCGGGCGACTCGTGCAGTACGGCCCCAACGAGGTTGGGCGTGAAAAGAAACACGGGTGGACCGAACGGCTTTGGATGGCCGTGCGCAATCCGCTGGTCATTCTGTTGACCGTCCTGGCCTCGCTCTCGTTTGCCACAGGTGATTTCCGGGCGGGGACGGTGATGCTGCTCATGGTGGTGCTGGGGGTGGGCCTGCGCTTCGTGCAGGAGACACGCGCCAACGACGCGGCCGCCAAGCTCAAGGCCATGATCAGTGTCACCGCCACCGTGGTGCGCGATGGCCAGCAGCGCGAGATCCCACTCCAGCACCTCGTCCCCGGCGACATTGTCAAACTCTCCGCCGGGGACATGATTCCCGGTGACGTGAGGTTGTTGGCAGCCAAGGACTTGTTCGTGATCCAAGCCACGCTGACCGGAGAATCGATGCCGGTGGAGAAAACCGACGCCCGCGATCCGCGGGAGAAGGTCTCGGCAATCGAGCGCCCGAACCTCTGTTTTCTCGGCACCAGCGTGGAGAGCGGTTCCGCGACGGCGGTGATCCTCGCCACCGGTTCCCAGACCTATTTTGGCAAGATGGCGCGGTCGCTGGCCGGGCAAACGCCCGAGACGGCCTTCGACCGCGGGGTCAAGCAATTCACGTGGCTGATGATCCGCTTCATGGCGGTCATGGTGCCGCTGGTGTTTGTCATCAACGGCGTTACCAAGGGCGACTGGCACCAGTCGTTTTTCTTCTCGCTGGCGGTGGCGGTCGGTCTGACTCCGGAAATGCTCCCGATGATCGTCTCGGTCTGCCTCTCCAAAGGGGCGCTCTCCATGTCGAAGAAGAAGGTGATCGTCAAGCGGCTCAACTCGATCCAGAACTTCGGCGCGATGGACATCCTCTGCACCGACAAGACCGGCACGCTCACGATGGACAAGGTCATCCTCGAGCTCTATTGCGACGTGTTCAAGAAGGAGAACGACGAGGTGTTGCGGGACGCCTACCTGATCAGCCACTTCCAGACGGGGTTGAAAAACATCTTGGATCGCGCGGTACTTCAGCATAAGGACCTGCATAAGGAACTCTCGTTGGACCGGTACTCGAAGGTGGATGAGATCCCGTTCGATTTCTCGCGTCGGATGATGTCCGTGGTGGTCGAAGGGCCGGATGGGGAGCGTCAAATCCTCACCAAGGGGGCGCCGGAGGCGGTGTTCGCCCGCTGCACCCATTTTGAGAGCGAGGGAGAGACCTTCCCGATGGAGCCGATTCTGGTGGGCAACCTGATCGAGCAGGTCAACGACCTGAGTGAGGATGGGTTTCGGGTGCTGGCGGTGGCGACGCGGAAGGTGGACAAGCGGGCCGCCTATACCAAGGTGGACGAATCCAGCCTGGTGTTGACCGGCTACCTCGCCTTCCTGGATCCGCCCAAGGACTCATCGATCCAAGCGATTGCCGCCCTGCGGCAGCATGGCGTCACCGTGAAGGTGCTGACCGGCGACAACGACCTGGTCACCCGCAAAGTCTGCAACGAGGTCGGCATCAAGGCCGACAAGATCGTGCTCGGCAGCCAGGTCGAGACCATGTCTGACGCGCAGTTGGTGGAGGCGGTGGAATGCACGGATGTGTTTGCCCGGCTGTCCCCCGCGCACAAGCAGCGCATTGTGCAGGCCCTTCAACGCAAGGGTCATGTGGTCGGATTCATGGGCGACGGCATTAACGACGCCCCGGCCCTCCGGTCGGCGGACGTGGGCATTTCGGTGGACAACGCGGTAGACATCGCCAAGGAGTCCGCGGACGTGATCCTTCTGGAGAAGAACCTCATGGTCCTCGAAGAGGGTGTGCTCGAAGGCCGGAAGGTCTTCGTCAACATCCTCAAGTACGTCCGCATGGGCGCCAGCTCCAATTTCGGCAATATGTTCAGCGTGATCGGCGCGAGCGCCTGGCTGCCCTACGTCCCAATGGCGCCCATCCAGGTGCTCAGCAACAACCTGCTCTATGACTTCTCCCAGGTGCCGATCCCGACCGACAACGTGGGTCCCAACCAGATCACCAAGCCCCGGCCCTGGGTGATGGGGGAGATCGCCCGGTTCATTGTCTTCATCGGCCCAATTAGCTCGATCTTCGACTACACCACCTACGCGATGATGTGGTTCATCTTCAAGTGCAACAACCTCGCCCTGGCCGCGCCGCCCGAGTTGGCCGCGCGCTTCCCGGCCGGCGCCGCAGCAGACGCGACCTACGCGGCGGCCCTGTTTCACACCGGTTGGTTCGTCGAATCGCTCATGACCCAGACGCTCATCATCCACGTCATTCGCACCAACCTAATCCCCTTCGTCCAATCTCGCGCGAGTTGGCAACTCACCGTCACCACGCTGCTGATCATGGGATTCGGCGCCTGGCTGCCATATTCGCCCCTGGCCTCGGCGCTCGGGTTCGTGCCGCTGCCGCCGCTCTTCTGGCTGTTGCTGGCGGTGACCCTCGTCGCCTATGTCGGTCTGACTCAGCTCATCAAAATGTGGATGGTCCGCAAGTCGTGGGTGTGATGTCAGAGGAATAAATGCGTGCCGCGATTGGCTAATCCCCCCGATGAAGACGACGATCCTCCCCCTCATCCTGGCCTGCTTGCTCCCCTGGTTCACGCGAGGCCAGGAGCCACCGGCCACGGTCCGGCTCTCCGGCCTGGTCAAGGTCGCGGAAATGAAATGGGCCTCCTTGGAAGTGCTCACCTCGCGTCCCGTAAGCCGGGAATTCATCTTGGGGGAAGGAGAGCGGTTGGCTGAGGTCGAAGTCCGCCACATCGACGAGCACCAGGGGATCGTGGATGTCTCCGTGGCCGGTGAGCCGAGGTCCCTGCATTTCACCAGCCGGGCGGGCCTGGCCGCCCCTGGCATGGTACTGGAGGACGCCCCCCTGGACACCGTGCTGAGTTGTTACCGGCAGTTTACGCATCGCACCCTTTTGTCGTCGGGCGCATTGCCCAAGATTCGGTTGACGCTCCAAGCCGCGGCAACCAACGACGTGACGGCGGCCAAAGTCCTGGAAAAGGCCCTGGCCGACCAGGGAATCCTGTCCTTCCCGTATGGGGCGAAGTTTCTGCTGGTGCTCGCTGCTTCCGAGGCGGAGACCGCCAGGGCGCGACTCCCACTCACCAACTCACTTCCGGTCAGCAATGGCTTGGAATCAGTGCCCGCCGGCATGTTGAAGCTCCAGAAAGCGGATTTTAGCCAGGCCCTCGCTCTTTACGCCAATTTCGTGGGGCGCCGGTGGCAGGGGAATTCGCCTCGGGGTATCCAGGTGGCCCCGATCGATGTGTTCGCCCAAACCGAGCTCACGGCCTCAGAGGCTGGGACGGCGCTGGAGATCCTGTTCGCCCTGCGCGGCGTGAAAGTCGTGCCGGTGGGGGTGGATGGTCTGAAAGTGGTAGCCTTGGAGACCACGTTGAACCGATAGATTACTCAGAGAAACGGGATGGCGCGCGCCCCCTTACCGGCGCCCGTTTCCGGGTTGCTACCCCGGAGGAGGAAATGCCAAACTGTACGCGTGAAATCGAATTTGAAGCCGGCCACCGCCAAAGCGCGAGCCTTACTCAAGAAGTTGGAGGCCCTGGCGGAACGGGGGATCGGCGGCGAGAAGACCTCGGCACAAAACAAACTGGCTCGACTCAGATCTCGATTCGACTTCACCGGTCTCGCCCCCTCCGAGACGCCGGATCTGTTTCAGGGCCGCTTCCAGCGTGCGGCCCAGGCCAAGTGGGTTTACTCCTTCACTCGGAGCGAGTTTGATGTGGCCAATTCGGTGAAATGGGCGATTGAATCCGCCACCAAAATCCCTTGCGTGTATCGGGATGGCGAATTGCTGGCGGAAGCCACGCCCGCCACAGCTCGCAAGTTGGGGGACATCGCCGGTCACATCGCCCTGAGTTTCCGCACTCTGCTGGAACAGTTTAGCGCGATTGCCGGCGTGAGCCAGGGCGATCGGAGCGCTTTTGTCATGGGGTTATATGATGGGATGATGAACGAGGCGCGGAAGGTCGGAGAACCGTTGCCCGGCCGCTTTCGTTCAGCGAAAAAACCGAAGGGGAAGCAGCGTGCCGTGACCAGCGCTCGCGACCTGCACGTCCACCCCTACAGCGTGGCGCTGAACTTGGGGAAACAGATTCGTTTCTCCGTGCCGTTGGAGGAGATAGCCGCCGAATTGGAGGCGGTTGCGTGCCGACTTTTGGGCGAACAGCCAGCCTCCCGCCAGACACCCTCCGGCGCGGGTTAGCTCGCTTCGGTGTAGTTACGGAACGCGGCCAGGGCCGTGAGCAGCGGGTCGTGCGAGGTGAGTGCGGGGCCCACCTGGAACCGGTTGGCCAGCGCCAACAGTTTGACCCCATACAGCCTCCAGGTCTTCCCATCGGTAGAGGCAGAGGCCGAGAACCGATTTCCCCGCCGTTCCACCCGCAGCCAGGTGTTGGGATAAGCCGCGGGGAATTCCGGAGGGGCTGGGGGCCGGATGGCGGGATAAATCGCCTCGCAGGGGCCGCCCGCCACCGAGCGAAACTGCATCTCATAGACGCCCAGATTGTTGTTTCGCGGCGCGTTGTCGGCAAAGACAACAAACATCAAATGGGGGCTGTCCGCCTCCAAGGTCTCCCGGATCATCAGGCCCGCCTTGGAATACAGGTGCGCCGGCTGGAAACGTTCGACCCGCACGGCAATATCGAAGTCGCCGGCAACCGGCTTGCATAAAAAATGAAACTGGTCTGAGGTTTCCCAAATGTCCGTTCCGCCGGCGATGAGGTCCCAACCGGCCTCAACGGGCGTGGCGGAACCGGCCAATTGCGGTGAGCCGATATCGAGATTGGAGAAGCCTGCCGAGGACTGAGCGGCCACGACAGGCAGGCCGCTTACGGAACCGGCGGTTGACGACGTTTTCATAATTCGAATGTGGCGGGCATTTTGTTACCAGCGACCACTAAAAACAATGGCGTTCTCCAGGGCTCTCGGGATAGTTAAGCACCCTTGCGCGGCCACCCCCCCCAAAGCGAAACCGCCACTCCACGGTTCCGTCCCCTACCCCAGCGTCCACGGTGGGCGGTAGGCGCGCCCCAGGAATTTAGTGGCTTGCGGATCGTCCGGGATCTGCTCGGTGGCGACGTCCCACTTGATCTTACGGCCCACCAACATTGAAATCAGGCCGAGATGGCCGGGAATCGAAGAGTGATGGGCCGTCTCGGCCGGGGTGATGGCCGGTTGGCGCGAGCGAACACAATCGAGGAAATTCTTTTGGTGGTTGTTGGACTGGTACAACTTCACCTTGCGGAGTTCCTCGGGCAGATCCTTATAGTCCCGCCACTCCTCGTTCGAGGCCTCGAACACGCCGCGGTCGGCATACACCCAACCGTCCGTGCCGATCCACTTCACGCCCGAGCGGATCTCGGGATAGCCGCCGGCGATGACCATTTTGATATCCCCGGGGTACTTTAGTTCGATGAAATACTTGGTGCAGGTGTTCCAGACCGCGTCTTCGGCGGGAAACTCGCCGCGGCCTTCGATTTCCGAGGGACCCGAGCGGTCGAGGTCGCAACCCCAATGGGCAATATCGCAGTGGTGGCCGATCCAATCCATCAACTGGCCGCCGCCAGTGTTATAGTTCCAACGCCAATTCTTGTGAATGCGCGCCCGGATGTAAGGCATCATCTTGGACGGGCCGATCCAGGTATCATAATCCAACTCGGGGGGCGGCGCACTCGGGGTCTTGTATTGGCCGCTCTTCCCGGAATCATTGTGGCCGGCGGGCAACCCAACCTCTATACGTGTGACCTTTCCGATCATCCCGTTGCGGATGATCTCCGCCGCCTTGCGGAACAAGGGAACCGAGCGCTGCCAGGAGCCGGTTTGCCAAATCCGTTGGTTCTGCTGCACGGCGCGCACGATGGCCTGCTGCTCGGCGATTGTACGGGCCAGCGGCTTCTCCCCGTAAATGTCCTTCTTCTGCCGCGCCGCTTCCACCGCCGCCACCGCATGCCAATGGTCCGGCACCGATAGCACGACCGCGTCGATATCGCGGCGGGCCAATACCTCGCGAAAATGCGTGTAGGCTTTGCAACCGCTGTTCCCGTAGTGCGTGTTGACCAATTTCGTCAGGTCGGCCAGGTGCGTCTGGTCCACATCGCAAGCGGCGACGATTTGACACCCTTTCTCGCGCAAGAAGGACTGCGTGTTGCCCGTCCCCATTCCACCGCAGCCGATGATCCCCAAGCTGATGCGCTCCGACGGCGGCGGCACGTCCGCCAGGCCCAACGCCCGGCTGGAAAGCAAGGAAGGCAACGCGAGCGTGGCAGCGGAAGCCGCTAAGAACCGGCGCCGACTCAGCCTGGAACCCGGACCTGCCCCGTGATCCGCAGCGCCGGAGCCGGCGACCGGGCGGGTGATGAAATGACTCTGTTCCCCGGAAGAGGAACCCGATTCCCCCAGCGTCCCTATGGTAGGTTTCTGTGACATGTGGCTGCCTCACCCTTAACACGCGGGCCTGCCTGGGGCAAGACCTCTCCATCTCATGGCCGATCATTCACGGCGAACGTGGAAGTGCCCCCTTCCCGGGAGCACGGATGCCTTCATCTCACGATCCCGCGCGGTGCTCGCCCCCCCAGGAACTCGCGGATGAAGGAATCCCGCGCTCCAGCACTGCGGGCACCCTTGGCGGTGGCCTTGCAAGATCCAGGCTAAATCATGGGCGACCGTGGAACCTCGCCCTCCGGCATCGTGGGGAAACACTCAGGAACGGTCTGGCGAGCGAGAGTCGTTTGCGTTTCGCCCCCCGGTCGGCGATGCTCCTCGCATGAACAAACGGGCTATGGAACACTTGAAGGCAGACCCGGTCATGGCACGAGTCATTGATCGAGTCGGTCACGTCACGCTGAGAGCACGCCGCCTGTCGCCGTTCCAATCCCTGGTGCAGGCGATCATTCACCAGCAGTTAAGCGGGAAGGCCGCCGGCACCATCCTCAAACGCTTCCACGCCCTGTTCGACGACGAGGGCTTTCCACTCCCGGCGGCCGTGGCGGCGGTGGACGCTGACACCCTGCGAACCGCCGGTCTTTCCCGGGCGAAAGTGAGCTACGTCCAAGCAGTGGCCCGCCACGCTCTGGACGGGTCTATCCCCAGCCTGGAGGCTTGCCGCCAATTGAGCGACACCGAGATCGTCGAACGCCTCACGGCCATCAAAGGCGTCGGCCGCTGGACCGCCGAAATGTTTCTCATTTTCAACCTTGGCCGTCCTGACGTCCTGCCGGCGCATGATTTGGGGGTCCGACGCGGCTACCAGATCGCCCACGGCAAACGCGAACTCCCCGAACCGGAGCAGTTGCAACAAGCGGGGGTGAAATGGGCCCCGCACCGAACCACGGCCGCACTCTATTTCTGGAGGGCCGCGGACTCGATGAAAGCTGGTGACTGAGGATCTCGGGAACCGGGGGCGGCTCATCAATGGAAGCTCTTCATCTGCGCCGGCGCAGGAAGTTTTCGCTGGCGAAGACCGCGCCAAACGCGATGGTCATCGATACTCCCGCTAAGGTCCAGGCGTGGGAGTCTTCACCGGCTTGGACGGCCTGGTAGATCGCCACCGGGAGCGTGGTGGTTCGGCCGGGAATATTGCCTGCCACTAGGATAGTGGCGCCGAATTCACCGAGCGACCGCGCAAAGGCCAGCAAGGTCCCCGCCAACACCCCGCGGCGCGCCAGGGGGAGGGTAACGGTCCAGAACACCCGCCACTCGCCCGCGCCGAGGGTTCGGGCCAGTTGTTCGAATTTGCCGTCCACTTCCTCAAACGCCGTGCGCGCCGCGCGCACGAACAGCGGCAGCGACATGGCGGTGAGCGCGAGCACCACGGCACGCCAGGTGAACAGCACGTCCAGACCGAGGGTCTGGTGCAGCCACCCCCCCAGCGGGCCGGTGCGGCCAAACAGTTGGAGGAGCACCAAGCCTGTGACGACCGGCGGCAAGACCAGGGGCAAGGAGACGAACGTCTCGATCACGGCTTTGCCTCGCCAGTTGAATTTCGCCAGCCACCAAGCGAGGGCGAGACCGGGCGTTAACAGCAACGCCAGACTGATCAGCGCCATCCGCAAGGAAAAACTCACCAATTGCCAATCCGCGCCGCTCATGGGGATGGCGAAGCCGGCAGCACGATAAACCCGAAGCGCCTGAACACCGCCGTCGCTTCGTCTCGCCCCAGAAAGGCGAGGAACCGCTGGGCGGCCTCAGGCTGCGGACCCGCTTTCACCAGGGCGAGCGGATAGGAGATACCCGGGGTCTCCGCGGCCGGGATCTCAAAGGCCACCTTCACCTGCTTGGAGATGGCGGCGTCTGTTTTATAGACGATGCCGGCGTCCACGTTACCCGACGCCACTGCGGCGAGTACAGCCCGGACGTTCTCGCATGGAATTAGCTTGCTTTCGAGCGCGTGCCAGAGACCCAGTCTTTCGAGATAGGCCTTGGCGTAGGTCCCTACCGGCACCGTTTTCACGTCACCCACGGCCAGGTGCTCGACGGTGACATTCGTAAGGTCGGATGGCGAGTGAATCCTGCAAAGTCCGGGGTGGTAACGAGGACGAGGGTGTTTCCGAGCAGGCTTTTCCGTGAACCTCTGACGAAAAAGCCCTTTTTCTCCAGCGTGTCTGCCCGGGCTTCGTCGGCGGCGAAGAAGATGTCGGCCGGCGCGCCCGACTCAATTTGCCGCGCGAGCGTGCCGGAAGCGGCAAAGTTGAATACCACCTGGTCGCCCGACCCTCGCTCGTAATCAGCGGCGATGTCTTTGAGCGCGTCCGTCAGGCTCGCCGCGGCGAAGACGGTGATGGTCGCGGCCTCGGTCTGGTTCAGGGCCAGCACCAGGCTGCAGCCGGTGAGGATACGCAGGAAGAATTTCATTCCGCCGTTCCGCGTCAGTCCACACCGACCAAAACGCTGGAGGCCTTGAGGAGGGCGTAAGCGGCTTGGCCCTTCTTGAGTTTCAGGGACTTGACGGACTCGGTGGTAATCGATGAGACGATCTCGACGCCGGGGGCAATTTCCAGGGTGACGATCGAGCTGATCGGTCCTTGCTTGATGCTCTTGACGGTGCCTTTGAGTAGATTCCGAGCGCTGACTTTCATATTTTTCTAACTGTTGAGTTTCTGGTTTTGTTATGGTCGCGGTGCCGTCCGCAAGCCCCGCCCTCTTCCGGTGTAGAGCCTCTGAGAACCCGCGGACGAAGGGGATAATAGCATTCAACCCTGAGCGACGCCAAGCACGGTTCAGAGTGCGCCGGCCTTAATCACCGTCGTCAAGGCTAGTTCTCTTCGGTGGCGGTCTGCACCGGATGGAAGAGCGGCCCGCGGCCCGTGGTTTTCTGGCCGAAATCGGCCAGGAAGGCCTGCACTTTCGGTGAGAGGAGGAAGTCGGAGAGCGCCCGCGCGCCGGCGTGGTTGGCGCGGGGGAATTTCTTCGGATTGGCTTCCATGACAATGAACGGGCGCCTCATCGCGGGGTCGCGTTGCACCAGAATCTCCATGCCAGCGGGATTCATTTTGCCGAGGCGCGCCGGGATGTAGCCAACAATGACGTAGGCATGGTTGGTGCGCGCGAATTGGAGGATGTCGAATTTGGAAATGGTCTCATCCTTGAGGACCCAGTCGCCTTTGGGTTCGACGCCGGAGGCGCGCCAGAGATTGTGGGCGAGTTCGCGGCTGCCGACGCCTTGAAAATCAACGAAGCGAGCCCTGACCTCGGCAATCCGGCGGAGCGCGGCGGCGCCATTGGTCATGCCCCGGATGTGGGCCGGGTCATCGGTGGGGCCGACGATCGCCAACTCGTTGCGGGTCCACGGGCGCATGTTGGTGCCAAAGCCGTCCGCGACCAGGTCGGTGGTGATGTCGCCGGAGTGCATGGTAAGCAGGTCGGCTTTGCCGGCGCGAAAGGGTTCGGCGATTTCGGGGCGTGGGCCGGTGGCAATGACTTCGCAGCGGTAGCCGGTATCGGCCTCGAATAGCCGGACGATCTCAGGCCACAAGCCGGTCATGGTCATGCCGCCGATGACGGCGCATCGCACCACACGTTGATCGCCCGAGGGCACACGGCCGACGCGTTTATAGAACACAAAAGCCAGAACGGCCACCACCGCGAGCAACGCTGCGAGTCTGAGTCTCATAATTTAGTAGATCCCGGCGGTGGCGTCGCTGTCGGTGCCTGTAAGCCAGCGGACATCGTCGCGCTTGGGGTCGCCGACTCCGCAGCCGACGTAGTCGCCGGCAAAGGAGTTGACCTGGCCGGCCAGGAAGAGGAGGTTCACGCGACGCGAGTGACGGGCGAGGGCGCTATAAGGTTTGCCGGAGGGGAAAGTGGAGGCGTAGGGTCCAGGTGCGTCGGCCATGGCCACGACCTGAGAGGGCTGAACCACCTCGGTGAATTTCGTGGCTTGGGGCAGGTTCCACGGGGACAGGTTCATGTTCATGCCATAAGCCAGGAAATGGGCGGCTCCGGGGTCGGTGGCCACCGGGCAGACGAACACCGAGAGGGCGCCAGATTTGAGCTTCTGGCCAGCGGCGAAGATTTGCTGGTAGGACGGGGAGTTAAAGTAGCGGGGTAAGGCGTTGAACCAGTCTTCGGGGCGGTCGATTTGGGCGAGCGGTTGCATGCCCTGACCGCGCCGCGNCAAGGAGTCCTCATTGTCATCGGCGTATTGCCGATAAGCCAGACCCCATTGCCGTAGGTTGTGGACGCATTGGNTGCCGCGAGCCCTCCCCTGGGCGTGGATCAGGGCGGGCAGAAGGAGACCGGCCAGGATCGCGATGATCGTGATGACGACGAGCAATTCGACGAGCGTAAAGGCCAGCCTTGAGTTCAGGCGGGTCATGCCGGGGGTTTTCGGTGGCCGCGCTTTGGCGCGCAAAGCAGGATCGTACCGACGGTGAGCAGGGAGATGAGGCCCGGCTCGGGCGCGACCACGATGGCAAGGACCGGGCGGGAAGAAACGCTGTTGAAATTGCCGGAGTCAAACAGGTAGCTGACGGCGCTGTCGGCCGCAGTAAGGTGGAAGCTCGCCAGACCACCCGCCGAGACATCGGCCGCGAGGCCCGAGGTGAGTTCCAGTGCGTAGTTGGCCGCACCGCTGGTGGCGCCATTAAAGCTGAAGTTGCCGAGACTTTCGTCGGCTGCACCGGTGAAGGACGGGAGGCTCGAAAACGTCAGGCCAGTCGTTGCGGGGTTAGCGGGTGTGCCGACCCCCTCGATCCAGGAGTCATTCTGCATCAAGGAGATGCCGAACTGTCCGGCGGCGCTGGCGTTGAAGATCGCGTTATTCGGAGCGGTAGCGTTCAACTGGAGCGTAACGGATTGGATGGACCACTGGCCCGCACCGAACTGGGCGTCAAACGAAGCGCGGGCCGCCGAGAGGTCAAATCGCAAGAGACTCTGAAACTCGCCCTTCGCAAGGCCCGCAGCGGCCACCGAGAGGGCTCCGGCCGCTCCGTAGTTATAGCCGCCTAGGTTCCCCGAGGGGCCCGTGGTCACGAAGGCGTCCGCTGACGGACGGAGGTTGAAGGTGGCGGCGTGAGCGCCCAGCGCGAGGATCGCGCTCAATCCGCAAGCCGCAACGGCCATTGTGCTCATCATTTTTCTCATCATAAAGTAGTTGGACACCTTAGCTGTGGTCATAGGGTTGGTTTGAGTCACAAAACGTGAGGTCAGGATTGAGCTTCTTTGCGCTCAAAGCGCTCATCGGCGACGATTGGTTGGTGCGGCACTGAATCGAGCCAACCGCAGCGTTACACGGGATCAGCCAGATGCGATCGAAACCCGCCAAATCCTCCAGCCCCGGGGCAAACTCCGGGCGCAACGTGGCGCATCCCGGCGAGTTGCCGGCCCGGTACGGCTGGATCGGCGTACCGCTGGCTTGTTTGAATTGGGAGTGGACACGGCCCATTTCAAACAGTCGCACCTCCATGGGTGGATTCGTTGGTTGCGAGTTCATAGGTGGAACGTGGGATTCAGCCCTGCCGCCTCGACTGGATAGAGCAACCGGCGCCGGCTAACCTCTGCCTCCCAATACCGACTGGTTTCGCCATGCGGCGCCCAAGCCCACTGAGACGCTCTTGGCGCGCGCTGTCAAGAGACCTCATCAGCAGTTTCCCTGCCTGTGAGGGGGAAGCTTGAACGCACAAAGCTACTCGGGGTTCCGTCATTGGGCGGCCGCGCGGCCGCAGTTGCAGTTTGCGCCAGGCGGGCCGCTGTGATGGCTCCCGACCACCGTCGCGCCGAGTTGAATGGGCGAGGTCCCCCATTTCCAGTCGCCGCCGCCGGGGCCGCCGGTCAGGGCGAGGATCTCCCGCAGGTTCTTGAGCGGTGCAGCGGTCGGCACGTCAAACGCCGCCGTGAAGTCCGCCACATCGTCAGCCAGATCGCGATCGACGACGACATTGAAGTCCAGCGCGAGATTGGTACTGGTGTCCCGGCAACTGCCATGGATGCGGGCTAGTTCGTAAAGGCAGACGGCCGCCGGGTCGCCTGGCGCGGCATCAAACAGGACCGTGAGGTTTTCGCCCGCGTGGCCAGCGAGTTTGGCCAATGCGGTTGCCTCCAGCGTCCACACTTCGGTTTGCCCACGGGGCAGCGATTGGACATGCCGGGCGATAAGTCCATCGCGGCCGGCAAGTTTCAGTGGCTGAATCCGTTGGTAACGGACGACATCTCCGCCGGGGGTTCTGTTAAAGGTTAGGAAGGCCATAACGTTGGTTCATGCTTGAGACCAGGGTTTTGAGTTCATTATCGGCCAGGGGAGCCTTTCGGCCGCTGGCGGTTCGCCGGATTTCTTCCAGCAATTCGGGTTGGCGCTCGAGCGGCAAGGCGAGGTTGAGCGTTTGGAGCCGGTGGCGGAGCAGGCCACCGCCCGAGTGGCGGCCCAATTCCATCACGGTCGGTGTGTGGCCGATTTCCTCGGCCGAAAACGGTTCGTAGGTGTTGCGGTCGGCGAGCAGACCACGGCAATGGATGCCAGTCTCATGCCGAAACACGGTTTCGCCCACCACAGGCTTGTCCGGTTCGATCGGGCGGCCGGAGGCAAGTGCCACCAACTCGCTCAGGTGGCTGAGGTGGCGTGGGTCCACGCCGCAAGGCTGGCCGAGCGTCAGGCGCGCCGCCATGACGACCTCGTCCAAGGCTGCATTGCCCGCGCGTTCGCCCAGACCGTTGACCGTGACACTGACGGCGTCTGCCCCAGAGGCGAGCGCAGCGATGGTGTTGGCCGTGGCCATCCCGAGGTCATTGTGGCCGTGAAACTCCAGGCTCAATTCCGGGACGGCGGCGCGGAGCGCCCCCATGAGCTCGGCGGTTTGCAGCGGATTCAACAGACCCACCGTGTCGGCGATGCGGAGCCGGGCCAACCCGGCGTCGCGCGCGGCCTGCGCAAACTCCAGCAGGAAGCTGCGGTCGGCACGCGAGGCATCCTGGGCCCCGACCGATAGAAACTGGAAAGTTTCGTGAAACTCGGCCGCCAACGCGGCCAGCATGCGAAAGACCCAGGCCGCATCCTTGTTCCAGGCGCGCAAATGGATTTGCGAAACCGGCAACGAAAAATGCGCGCCATGGACCCGACAGCGTGAGGCGGCCACCAGGTCCGACCGGGCACCCCGGCACCAAGTCGTCAGGCGCAAGGGCAGGCCGAGGTCGGAGACGGCGTTGATGTCATCCACCTCGTTCGGCCCCATGACCGGGATACCGACTTCAATTTCCGACACCCCGGCCCGGGCGAGCGCCGAAGCAATGCTCTGCTTCTCCGTGCGGGAGAAGGCCACGCCGGCAGCCTGCTCGCCGTCGCGCAGCGTGGTGTCGATGAGGTGAATCCGGTTCATATTCAGGCAAACAAGGTCGGGCGGCGGCAGCTCGCTCTTTTCTTCGAGGCGGTCGAGGATGGCCTCGGCGGTCGCGATAGTGGCTTGCTTGTACCAGACCCCCTCGGGATAAACGACCATCACCGGCCCGCTGTCACAGATGTTCATACAGCCGGTGCTCGACACCATGACGTCGTCCAGACCGCGATCCTGGACCTCCATCGTCAGGTGTTGCAACAGGTGGGAGGACTCTTTCTTGTGGCAGACGCCCGCCGCGCCGGAGGGACGAAAACTGCCGCAGACGAATATGTGATGATTGGGTTTGCCCATAATATACCTTTGGTTGTTGGTTAATTGACTGCTATCCGCAGCCCGTGCCGGTTCCCTTGCAGGTCACGCCCGCGCCGCAACCGGTGAATCGGCGTTTCATCGCGGGGGGAATGGGCCGGTCGGCGAAAACGGCGCGCAGGCCCTCGTCAATCAGCCCTTCCATCTCGGTCACGCGTAACCCGTGTTCCGTGAGCACCTTCATCGGGGTCGGCCCGGCAGCGTTCACGAGCAGCGCGCGGCAATCTCTCAACCGATCGGCCAGGTCCGTCCAGCGAGCGTCGCCCCCGCCCTCGGGCGGGGCCAGCCGGATTTCCTTGAGCCGAAAACCTCCGGGAGTGGTCGCGTCCGGCTCGTACACCAGGAACCGTTCCGCCTCGCCCAGATGTTGGTTTACCAACGCCCCCTCCATAGTGGCGACCGCGACAAAGGGCCGGGGGTCGGTCTCCGCCGGATTGACGCAGGCCTTGGCGTAATGGTTGAGGGCGTCGTGCTGTTCGGTGGTCATGTCCTCGCCGATATAGCCGACCGCGTCGGCGCGGCAGCGGGCGCAATGCGTCATCTGCGGCAGCCATTGCCCGCATTGCAGCCGAAGGCGAGCCGTGGTCAGGGTTGTCGGCGGCGGTACATCCTCGAACACGGCCCCCTTGACGGGCACCAGGGGCATGAGGTTCATGATGTCGGCACCCAACGCGGAGACCTTCTCAGCAACCTCGGGGATATGCTCATCATTCACGCCCGGCATAATGATGGTGTTGACCTTGACCGTGATGCCGCGGGCTTTGAGTTTGAACAGCGCATCGAGCTGCCGCGCACAGAGCGCCACCGCCGCATCCGTGCCGCGCAACGGCCGTTTGCCGTCGCGCACCCACGAGTAGATCGCGCTCCCGATGATTGGATCCACGGCGTTGATGGTCAGCGTGACGTGGCTGACTTGCAACTCGGCCATCTCATCCACATACGGGACGACGTTCAGGCCGTTGGTGGCCACGCAGAGGATCATTTTGGGGAAATGCTGGCGCGTGAGCCGCAACGTCTCCATGGTCTCCTCGGGGTTCGCGAACGGGTCCCCCGGGCCGGCAATGCCCATGACCGAGATTTCCGCGCGCCGCTCCATGACCTCGCGGAGATACGCCATGGCCTGCGTCGGCGTCAGCACGGCGCTGGTCACACCTGGCCGACTCTCGTTCATGCAATCGTATTTGCGGTTGCAGAAATTGCATTGAATGTTGCACCGCGGCGCCACCGGCAGATGCACGCGGCCGAATTTCTTGTGCGCATCCCGGTCGAAACAGGGGTGGTTGGTGAAGTCAATGGGCGCCAGTTTCGAGGCGGCGCAGGGTGATTCCATGGTCGAGCTCATAGGTAGCTGTAACCGACCGGCGAGGTTTCCTGTTTGACCTCCAGCAGGGCGTTGACGATGCGGTCGTAGAGTTCCAACGCCCCGCGATACCCCAGATGCAACACGCCCTGGCCGCCCATGCGGTCGTGTATTGGAAAGCCCACGCGAATCAGGGGAACCTTGAGCCGGCGTGCAATCGAATAGCCCTTGCTGCTGCCGACCAGGAAGTCGGGCTTTAACTCCGGCGCGGCCTCGGCGATCTCGGCGAAATCGAATCCCTCCTTCACCAGGGTGGCCGCCGGCAATTCCGGCGCCGCCTCGCGCAGCGAGCCCTCGAACTTCCCGCTGCGCCCGCCACTGGCGCACAACACCGGCGTCACACCGACCTCGCACAGCAGCGCGGTCAGGCCGATCACCAAATCCTCCTCACCAAAGACGATGGCGCGTTTTTCAAACGCGTACTTATGTCCATCGATCAGGCTGTCCACGAGCCGGCCGCGTTCGCGTTGGTATTTCTCCGGCACACCGCCACCGGCAATCTCAGCCAGTGCCTTGAAGAACCGGTCACTCTCGCGAATGCCTATCGGCAGGCCAAGCAAGCGCCGCGGGGTCCCAAACCGCGCTTGCAGGATCGTGCCCGCGGTTTCCGAGGCAGCGAGCACGCGACCGAACTCGATGGCCGCACGAGCCGAACCGAGCGTTCGAATGGCGGCGACGGGCGTGCCACCACATTGCAGCTTTTCGTAGTCGGACCAGGTCGCGCCGTCCATCGTCTCGGAATAATCCGGCAGCAGCGTGAGCGGCAGGCCGAAGTCGGCGAGGATCTCCTTCAGGTGCCGGAGGTCGGCAGCGGAGACCATGCCGGGGAAGAGGCCCACACAGTTGCTGGGCCCCCCAGGGACCGCCAGTTGATTCACCAACTCGCGAATCGCGGAATGAAATCCGTCGATATGCGTGCCGCGATAGCTCGCGGTCGACACGTGGACAATCGGTGCCGCGCCGTCTCCGTGCTTTTCCTTGAGGTCATGCAGGAGTTGGCCCATGTCTTCGCCGATCGTCTCCGCCAGGCAGGTCGTGGCCGCGCCAATCAGTTGCGGTTGGTATTGGCGCGTGATATTGAGCGCGCCTTGCATGAAGTTCTTGCTGCCGCCGAAGATCGCGCTTTCCTCGTGGAAGTTCGAGGAGGCAATGTCGATGGGTTCGCGAAAATGGCTGATGAGGTATCGGCGGATATAAGTCGAGCATCCTTGCGAGCCGTGCAGGAACGGGATGCAACCCTCGACACCGCGGAACGCGAGGCACGCGCCCAACGGGGTACAGAGTTTGCAGGCGTTGCGGGTCGAGGTGAAGTGCTTCGACTCGAGTTCGGCCTCGTCCTCGGGCGAGTCGGCCGGCGAAACGGCGTCGCATCCCTTGGCCGGGGCAGAGCCCACCGACGAGGCGTCACGGGCAACGGGACCACCGGCCGCGGCCATGCCTGGTTCTGGGAGGTCGGTTCTCATACGGCTGCTGGCCGCAGGCCTACGGGCTCCAGAGGCGCGGCGGTCCGGTTGGCGCGGCGGGGCGCGAATTGCCACACCGGACTCGCCACGCTCGCATAGACTTCCCGGGCGAAATTCAACATGCCGACGTAACCCGCCAGCGGCTCTTTGCGCTCGTGGTTATGATCGCAGAACCCAATGCCGAGTTTGTAGGCGATGGGCCGTTCCTTTACCCCGCCGATAAACAGGTCCACGTCCTTTTCCAGGCAGAACTTCGCCAGTTCGAGGGGGTTGGAGTCGTCCACGATGATGGTGCCCGGATCGGCCATCTCCTGGAGTTGCTTATAATCCTCCTTGTCCCCCGTCTGGGAACCGACGACCGCGGTTTCCATGCCGATAAGCCGCAAAGCGCGCATGAGGGAGAACGCCTTAAACAACCCTCCGACGTAAATCGCGGCCTTCTTGCCCTTGAGTTTCTCCTTGTAGCGCAGGAGTTCCGGGTAGATGCGCGCGACTTCCTCCCGCACGAGTTCCTGGGCGCGCCTCAAAATCTCGGGCGCACCGGTAAAGTGTTTGGCGGCGTCATAGAGCGCGGCGCTCATGTCCTCGATGCCAAAATAAGAAACGCGTTTGAAGGGAATGCCGTAATCGCGCTCCATCATTTTCGCCAGGCTCGTCATCGAACCGGAGCATTGAACGAGATTCAGTTTCGCGCCGTGCGCGCGGCGAATGTCTTCGATCCGCGAATCCCCCGTAATGCAGGCAACGACCTCGATGCCCAGCCGTTTATAGTAGTCGCGCAGCACCCAGGTCTCGCCGGCGAGGTTGAACTCGCCGAGAATGTTGATGCTGAAGGGACTGATGCCCGAGGTGTCGCCCGTACCGACGAGCTTGTAGAGGGCATCGCAAGCGGCGCGATAGCCGTCCTTCTTCGTGCCCTTGAAACCCTCGGAATGAACCCCCATCACGGGAATGCCCGTCCGCTCGGACACGCGCCGGCACACCGCGCTGACGTCGTCGCCAATCAAACCCACGATGCAGGTGGAATAGACAAACGCCGCTTTGGGTGAGTGATGGGCGATGAGCTCGAGGAGAGCGGCCTCCAACTTCTTCTTCTCGCCGCCGAAGATCACATCCAATTCCTGGAGGTCGGTGGAGAAACTGTTGCGATGCAGTTGCGGTCCGCTGGACAGTGCGCCGCGAATGTCCCAGGTGTAAGCGGCGCAGCCAATCGGGCCATGCACGATGTGCAGCGCGTCGGCAATCGGATACAGCACCACGCGCGACCCACAGAAGACGCACGCGCGCTGGCTAACCGAGCCGGCGACGCTCGCCTTGTCGCAGGCCATTTCGGCGGGCCGACCGCCGTCAGTTTGGACGACCTGGCGGGCGCGACCTGGGAGGAGCTCGATCAAGCCACCACCCCCAGCGTCTCGATACTATTGAACGAGTTCAAAGTTCTCCTCGGGGCATTCCCGGTCTTGGTGATCCAGGAGCGCATCGTTAATCTTTTCCATGAGCCGCAGCGCGCCCATATAGCCGACACTGGGGAAGTAGCGGTGACCCATGCGGTCGAGCACCGGAAAGCCGAAGCGCACGAACGGGATGTTCTCCACTCGGGAGATGTATTTGCTGTACGTGTTGCCGATGATCAGGTCCACAGGCTCGTTCTTGATCCATTGATGCAGGGCGAAAAGATCGGAGTTCTGCAGGACGACGGCGTTGGGCGCATGGTCGACCAGGAGTTCCTTGACGCGATTCTCGAAGTGGTTGCCGGGCGAGCCGGTGATGACGTAGGCCGGTTTCATGTCCAACTCCACCAGAAACTGGGTGAGGGCGATGACGTGGTCGGGGTCGCCGGCGATCGCGACGCGCTTGCCATGGAAATACTGGTGCATGTCGCTGATGGCATCCAGCAGGCGGCCACGCTCCTCGCCGAGGCTGGATGGCACCTCGACCCCGCCGTGGTTGCGGATCGCGTGAATGAGACGATCCGTGTTCGTGAGGCCGTAGGGTAACTCCAGCAGCGCGCACGGCACGTTGCATTTCTCATCCAACTCCGTGGCAGCCGGGTGTGAGGCGAAATGGCCTAACGCGATGGTGCCGACGCTGTCGCCGGCGGATTTGATGGCCGCCACCGTAGCGCCCCCACTCGGAAACATCCGGTAACGTCCGTCCTGCGGCAGATCCAGCACCCCGCTGGTGTCCGGAAACATGACCGTCTTGACACCCATTTCGTGAACGATGCGCTTCAGCTCGCGCATGTCGGCCGGATCAATGAAGCCGGGGATCAGGTTCAGTTGCGCGTCGGCCTTCAACTGGGGCTCGGTTTTCCCGCTGGATTCGGACAGGTATTTCACCATGCCGGTCACCATGTTGGCGAAGCCGGTGACGTGCGAGCCGACGAAACTCGGCGTGTTCGCGTGAATCACCACTTTACCCTCCGGTATGATGCCTTCCTCGGTCGCCTTCTTGATCATCATCGGGATGTCGTCGCCGATGACTTCGGACAAGCAGGTCGTATGGACCGCGACCACCTTGGGATTGTAGATGGTGAAGATGTTCGACAAAGCCTGGGTCATGTTGGCCAAGCCGCCGAAGACCGACGCGCCCTCGGTGAAGGAACTGCTGGTGGCGACGACTGGCTCCTTGAAGTGGCGTGTGAGATGGCTGCGATGATACGCGCAGCAACCTTGCGAACCGTGGCTGTGGGGCATGCAGCCGTTGATGCCGAGCGCGGCATACATCGCGCCAATGGGCTGGCAGGTTTTGGCGGGGTTGATCCGCAGCGCCTCGCGTGGTTTGATCTCCGTGGTGGTTCCGTCGAGCATAAGAATAGTAGAATGGATGGTGGTCGGTCTCAGACTCCCTCGGCGTCCGCCACTGCGGGTTTGCGCCAGCCTTTGCTTTCACCGTTCTTCTTCCCACCGTTGATCTTGGAGGCGTGAATGAGTTCGGCGGAATGCTGCGGATCCTTTTCCCAGGGTGGAACGATGTATTTCCAGACTTTGGTGGTGAGCATCCGGTCGACCTCGCGATAGAAATTGACCGCGCCACCGAAGGCGGCGTACGGGCCGCTGTAGTCGTAGCTGTGGAGCTGCTTGCAAGGGACCCCCATCTTCTCGATGACGAACTTGTCCTTGATGCCGGAGCCGATGATGTCGGGCTTGTAAAGCTCGATCAGCTTCTCCATTTCGTGATGGCTGATGTCGTCGATCACGAGGGTGTTCTTCTTCATTTCGACCATCATGCCTTCGTAGTCCTTGAAGGAGAAACCACCGGATTGCAGCGCGGTGATTTGTTCCGGCGTGCGCGTCGGCTTGAACCGAAGCGGATCGGCCTCGACGTGCAACTCTTCGATGTTCCGGCTGTCGGCGTCCACCTTGATAGTTGGCAGGACCCTGCGGCCCTCGTAATCGTCACGATGCGCGAACTCGTAACCGGCCGAGACGATTTCCATGCCCAGGTCACGAAAGAGATCCTGGTAATGGTGGGCGCGGGAACCCCCGACGAACAGGGCAGCTTTCTTGCCTTGATGCCGGGCCTTGATCTCCTCCCGCACCGGCTTAAGCGCCAGCAACTCTTGGGCGATCACTTCCTCAACGCGATCGGCCAGCTTCTTGCTCTCGAAATACCTGGCGATCTTGCGCAGGGTTTTGGCGGTCGCCTCCGCGCCGATGAAGTTCACCTTGATCCACGGAATCCCGAACTTCTTCTCCATCATCTCCGCGATGTAATTGATCGAACGATGGCACATGACGCCGTTGAGCATCACGGTGTGCGCCTTCTTCACTTGGTCGTAGCTGACATCGCCGCTGAGGGTGGAGGTGACGTGGATGCCGCATTTGCGGAGGAGTGTGTCGATCTCCCAGGCGTCGCCGCCAATGTTATACTCACCCAGGATGTTCATCGTGAACTCGCCCGCGTCGGGGGTGTCGTCCAGGCCGATGATGTGCTTGAACACGCCGTTGTTGGCGATATGGTGACCGGCGGATTGGCTCACGCCCTTGTACCCCTCGCAACTGAACGCCATGACGTTGATGCCGAGCTCCTCCTTCATCTGCCGCGCCACGGTGTGGATGTCGTCGCCGATCAGTCCGACCGGGCAGGTTGCCAGAATGGCAATCGCCTTCGGCTTGAAAATGTCATAAGCTTCGCGGATAGCCTGTTTCAATTTCTTCTCGCCGCCGAAAATGATCTGGTCCTCCTGCATGTCCGTGTTCATGCAGTATTGCAGGTAGTTGGTCGTCCCCTCGGGTGGGCGAACCAGGTTTCGGCGCGAAAGCCAGGCGTAGAAGCCGCAACCCACCGGGCCGTGTGTGATCTGCAGGATGTCGTAGATCGGCCCCAACACCACGCCGCGACAGCCGGCGTAGGTGCAACCGCGCTGGGTGATGATGCCGGGAATAGTCCGCGAGTTGGCGCCGACTTCCGGCGGCGCTTCCGGTTCGTTGATGACGATCTGTTTGGATCGTTTCTTGAGCGTCTTCGCCGGATAGATCTTCAGCATCTCGGCTTTTACTGCAGCCGGGTCGGGCGTGGTCAGGGTTGTGGTCGGTTCAGACATAAAAGTGCATTAATTGTACAAGCCATAGTCCATCAGCAGCTTCTCCAGTGCCGGAATGGGGAGCGGCTTCGGGATGACGAAATTGGTATTACGGTCGATGGCCTTGGCCAGCGAGCGGTATTCATCAGCCTGTGGGCACTCTTTGTTCCACTCGATGACCGTCTTGCGGTTGATTTCGGCGCGTTGGACATCGTTGTCGCGTGGCACGAAGTGGATCATTTGCGTGCCGAGCAGGATGGCGAACTGTTGGATCATTTCCTTTTCGTTGTCCACCTTCCGGCTGTTGCAGATCAGGCCGCCGAGGCGAACCTTGCCGGATTGCGCGAACTTCAGGATGCCCTTGCAAATATTGTTCGCCGCGTACATCGCCATCATTTCACCCGAGCAAACAATGTAAATCTCCTCGGCCTTGCCGTCGCGGATCGGCATCGCGAACCCGCCGCACACGACGTCGCCCAGCACGTCGTAGAACACGTAGTCCAGATTCTCGCTCGCATCGTAGGCGCCCAATTGCTCGAGCATGTTGATCGAGGTGATGATGCCACGACCGGCGCAGCCGACCCCGGGCTCCGGGCCGCCCGACTCGACACACAGCGTGTTGCAAAAACCGCCGTTCCGGATGTCCGAAAGTTCCACGTCCTCGCCTTCTTCGCGCAACGTGTCCAGCACGCTCCGTTGGGAGAGGCCACCCAGCAACAACCGCGTCGAGTCCGCCTTGGGATCGCACCCCACTACCATGATCTTCTTACCCATCTCCGCCAAGCCGGCCACGGTGTTTTGCGTGGTGGTGGATTTTCCGATTCCGCCTTTTCCGTAGATCGCAATTTTTCTCATAATACATGTCCGAATGTCATCACTAGTCCGGCGGAAAGTTCCGTCCGGCACTTCATCCCCTTCGCAAGCGCCATGCCAATCCCCACACTTCGCGTCATTCCTGCCACTGAAAACGGGAATACCCTCGGAAAAAAAGTGGAAAAAAACGTTCCTGAAATCGCACGGGACCGCGCTCCCCCCCCGCCGAGGCTACATTCGTGTAGGAATGCCCCGGTGAAGCTACACGGATGTGGGCTGGGCGAGCGACGCGGGGGAGATATTGCCAGGACGGTCGGCAATCTCCGCTACCGACTTGGCCCTCGAGACAAGGAAGCCGTGGCAGATCCGAAACCGGGAACGGCGGCTTACCAGAGCAGCGTGCGCACGTTGTAGTAGCCGCCCAGGACGAGGTGTTCGGATTCGCCGGCAAGCAGGGATTTGGGCAGCAGCCCGCTGAAGAATACTATTTTTGCCAGCGGAACCTCGACCTCCCAGGCGCTCGAACCGAACTCCCACGCCACCTCCCGATCGCAGGTGAAGGAACTCAAATTGTTTAGCTGCACTAACGTGAGCCCCTTGGCATGGACGGCTCCCGGCTGCTCCATAGTATGGATGGCATATTCCTCAGGATCATGAGTACCACGGTAGAGGGTTTTCCAACGGGCGCCCGGCAAGCGCCGACGGAGTTCCTCCTGGCAAAACGTGTACAGGAGGTCGAGCTGCATCAGAACCCCAATGGACTTGGCCGAGCCCCGCATCCGGTCGAGCGTGAACGCCGCGCGCGCGGTCGCATCGTCCGCGAGCCGTCCGTTGTGGTAGGTGGCCAGGATGCCAAAACGGCTTTCCACCCACGCTTTGAGCACCGCCCCCGCCTGGCGGTTGCTGTCCGCCCCCCAGGCGCGCAGCAAGTGCACGTAACTGTAGGCCGATTTGGCCTTGCCCGGCGGTCCCGCTGGTTCGTTGAAGCCGAATTTGACACTGACATAATCGTGGAACAGGCGGCTGCGTTCCTCGGAGTCGGCGATTTCCTCCAACCGGCGAAAGAGCCGCGCGTCGGTCATCCGCGCCCCATCAATCTCGACCGGGAGCGGGTTGGTCTGGAACTCCTCGGAGCCGATGATCCAGGGTGAGAGATTGCAGCGATTGAGCGAGCAAGACGAGCGCGTGGCGTCCTGGGTGATGTTCTGGTGGTAGAGGTTTTCCGGGGGACGCATGGAAGGAGTAGAAACAAACGGTGAAGGCCGGTCGATCGTTATTTCATGAGGTGGGAAAGGCGAAGCAGTTGCGGGGTTTGCTCATAAATGGCCCGGGTGACTGCGGGGTCGAGCTTCTTGAGCCAACGGGCGGGGATACCCTGGACACCGTAGAGCGCCCCGGCCAACTGCCCCGCCAGCGCGCCGGTGGTGTCCGCGTCGCCGCCCCGGTTGACCACCCGCACGAGGCAATCCTCAAAGCTCCCGGTGTTGAAGAAGCCATCGAAGACCGTTTGCACCGTGTGGAGGATATAGCCGCTAGCTTTGCCCGGCCAGGGCCTGAAGCCGAAGCCGGGATGCCGGGCGACCAGATCCAGGGCGATTTGGTCGCAGGCCGCCTGTTCCCCGGCGAGCAGCAGACGCCGGGTCATGCAGGCGAGCGCCACGATGGCGGCGTCCGCCTTCGGATGGTGGTGCGTGATGTGTCCCTGTTCGAGGCTGCGTTGGACGACGAGTTCGTCGCTTTCCAGCGAGGCGAGCACTGTGGGGAGATTGCGCATGGCGGCCCCGTTGCCGCCGTCGCTCTCGGAGGGCGGGGCACACACGCTGCCGTTGGCCAGGTAGCGGCAGAGGCCGCGGCGACAGGTGTTACCGATGTCGGTGGGGTTGCCGCGCATCCAGACGACGAAGGCGTCGGTGATGGCGCGCAGGTTCCAACTGTCGCTGGCAATTAAGGCGGCGCCCAGCGCGAGTGCCATTTCGGTGTCGTCGGTAACGCACCCCGGCTTCAGGCCAAGCCACCCCCCGCCGAGGATCTGGTTATGGACCTTGTAGCGCTCGACGATTTCGCCGGCAGTCATGAACTCGACGGTCGCTCCCAACGCGTCCCCGATGGCCACCCCCAGGAAAGCCCCCAAGGCGCGGTTCAGCAACTCCGGAGCGGGCGGCCGCTGGAGGCACTGGCCTTCGCTGGCGCGCACACCCGGTTCCATCCGGTGAATCAAGCCGCGCTCAAGCGGGCTCAACCGTGGCGCGGCGAAAACGTTTAAAGTCGATGGCAAAACTCTTCACGCGCAAGCCAATCTGCCGCTCGGTGATGCCGAGCCGGCGGGCGGCGGCGGCCATGTTGCCGTCGCAGGCCTTGACCTCCGCCACGATCATCTCGTATTCCAGCGCGGCGAGGGCGGACTGGAGCGTGCCGGCGGGGACTTTTTCGGACGGGTCCCGTTTCTGCAGCGTCGGCGGCAGATGATGGGCTTCGATGGAGTTTCCAGCACACAGGAGCACGGCACGTTCGATGCAATTCTCCAACTCGCGCACGTTACCCGGCCAGTGATAGCTGACCAGCAAGTCAATCGCCGCGGTCGAGATGCGCCGCACCTCTTTGCCCGCGCTCTGGCCGAACCGCTCGACGAAATGATCCGCCAACAGCAGCACGTCGGACTTCCGCTCCCGCAGCGGCGGCACGTAGATGGGGAAGACGTTGAGCCGGTAGTAGAGGTCCGGGCGGAGTTTCTCCTGCTCGATCATGTCCTCCAGGTTGCGGGAGGTCGCCGCAATAATGCGGACGTCGCAGTGGATGGTGGTCTGGCTGCCAACGCGCTCGAATTCCCGTTCCTGCAACACGCGCAGCAGCTTGACCTGCGTCGGCGGGGAGAGGTCGCCGATCTCATCCAGAAAGATGGTGCCTCCGTCGGCGATCTCGAACCGCCCTTTGCGCATGGCCACCGCGCCTGTGAAGGCCCCTTTTTCGTGGCCGAACAACTCGCTTTCGATGATCGACTCGGGAAGCGCGGCGCAATTGAACTTGACGAAGGTCTTCCCTCGGCGGGGGCTCTGCTCATGCACCGCCCGGGCCACCAGTTCTTTGCCCACCCCGGACTCGCCCCGGATGAGGACGGTCGTCTTGCTGTTGGCGACTTGGTCGATGTGCAGAAACACCGACTGCATGGTCGGGGAGTTGCCGAGCATGTTCTTGGGTCGGAAATTGGTCTGGATTTGCTCCTGCAACCGTTCGTTTTCCCGGCGGAGCACCGCGAGCTTATCCTGGGTAGCCCGATGAAAATGCACCGAGTGGGCAATGACGTTGGCTATCAACGAAAGCAGCCGGCGGTCCGAAGACAAACGCGCCCGGCCTCGCAGCACCCGCTCCACGCTGAGCGCGCCCACCACTTCGGCGCCGAATTTGATCGGCACACAGAGATAGGCCACTTTGGGCCGGTCCTGACCGGCCCGATGCTCCCGCCCACACCACTCCTGCAATACCGGGTCCTCCGCCATGTCCTGAACAACCAAGGCTTGACCGCTATCGGTCACCTCGCGGATCAAGGCTCGGCAGGCCTTCAGGTAGTCCTCTTCGCGTCCGGCTGACAAGCCCACCACCTCCCTAATGGCACCCTCGCCTTCGTGCCGGTTCAGCAGCGTGATCGTCCCACGCTTCATCCCCAGCACCTCGGCCATCTTGACCAGCACGGGACGGATCACGTCCCGCAATTCGAGACTGCTCTCCAGTGTGTAGGAAATGCCCAGCAGCAGGCTCAGCTCATCCACCACCCGGCAACCCGACGGCACTCCATCCGCGCCCAGCCCAGCCGGCTCAGGTGCTTCAACCCCGGGACACCCCGGGAGACAATGATCCAAACGGCTCTCCACCAAGAATTCCACCGCAAAGTCCGTGCCAAGCTTCCGCCCAACCGCTTCGGGCGACCGCGGGCGGGCATCGAGTGCGATCCGTTCAGTGCCACCGTCCGCTCCCGGCAGGGGCATTTCTCGGCCAAACGCCTAAAAGGCAACCACCGATGAAGCTCATCTTTAACTCGCTGGTTCGGCCCAACCTGGGGTTAATCTCTGTGTGGTTTGATCCATCGCGGTCAAAGTTCAACAGCCTCGCCTGGACGGTTGCGGGTTCAGCCCATCGTAAGCCTTCGAGTTTTCACCTTTTTCTTTCCCTGTCCAGGGATTGGCACATAATGAGCTTGCAAGCCACCTGGTGGCTGTTGAGTCTTAGGTTTAGCATCAGAACGTCCGAATTCGCCGATCGATGAACATATCGTCTTTGGAAAACACTCCCGTGCGCACCCCTGCCATCCCTTTGGTCGGGTTGGCCCAACCGCATGGCTACCGTTTGGACGGAGACACCGCGCATTTGCACGCGCGGTTGACCGTACTGGCGCCCGCTGCCTATGAACGCGCTTGGGCGCTCCAGCTCTGGGCCTGCCCCTCGGCGCCGACCCGCGCCCAAGAACTGGCCGGCCACCTCGTCGCTGAAATCGCACTCCCACCGTTGGCCGAAATCGCCGACCAAGCGGAGCCGTTCCATTTCATGACCTTTGCCTGGCCACCCGCCGGCCAGCAGGAGCAGGTGATGGCGCTGGTGCTGGCGTCGGGCGCCCCCGGGCAGTTCCATCTCATCCATGACCTAGCCGTTTACCCGTGCCACCAGCAGTTTATTCAGCCCCGGATGAGCGGGGCCATTGATTATCGCCTGGAAGGTGGGCGAGCGCACCTCTCGGTCCAGCGCGTGGAAAACCCGCGTCCGGCGGGAAATCAGAGTGGCACCTTATCGCTGGAGCTTTGGGCCCTGTCTGTCCCCTTCACCGGCGGCGACTTCGTGGGCCACCACCTGGCCGGAGCAGAAATCGGTTCCTTGAGCGGTCAGGGCGAACTGACGACGACGCCCTTCGACCTGGCGTTTGTCCCGCCACCGCCGGGCGACTGGCAGCTTGTGCTCATGCTCCGCGAATGGGCCGGCGGCGGCTTCCTTACCCGCGATTTCACCAACTTTGCCACCCGCTTCGTCTGGCCGCCCGCCCCCAGCGCCCCCATGCCGACGGTCGAAACACCCGCAGCGGCAGTCATCCCAGAGGAGACTACCGGCGCCGTGGCCCAAGCGCCCACGGCGCCGAGAGTCGAGGTGGTTCCGCCGGTTGCGTCGGCCCAGCCCATGCCGGTTGTTTCCGACCCCCGCGTTTCCGTAAACACCGCGCGCCTCGAGGAATTGATCGCCGTGAAGGGCCTTTCCAAGAAGATCGCCGAAGGCATCATCAAGCAGCGTCCCTTTGCGTCGCTCGACGACCTCAACCGAGTCCGCAGGCTGAGTGAAAAACACCTGGAGAAACTGCGGTCCTGCCTCCGGGTCTGAACCCGCTGGAGCTAGTTGAGCCGAACCGTCGCCTGCCCATCGAGACGCTTGGATAGATCCACGGGGTCCCCCACGGACACTGCCGACGCGTTCACCTGGTAGGCCCATACCTCGAAATGAGTCAGGTTGGCCTGGCCATAAATCGTCGCAAAGGCGCCATCCACCGCGTCGGCGCCATGCGCGACCTTGACCCGGCCAATCCGCGGCACGTTGTAGCGCGCATCGAAGGTGATCCATTCCTGGCCCAGGTAGACTTCGCTGTAGGCGTGGAAATCCATCGGTGTGCCGGGATCCCGGTAGCCGATGTCCGGCAAGTGTCCGGTCACGTAGCGAGCGGGCAGGTTGAACGCGCGGCACAGCGCAATGGCCACATGCGCAAAGTCGCGGCAGACCCCGTAGCGCCGTTCGATGACCTCGGAGGCGGAGAGGTCGGACCGGCCGGAGGCAAAGCGGTATTCGATATGGTGGTGAACCCAATCGCAGATGGCTTGCACCCGGGGCAAGCCGTGGGGGACCTGCCCGAAATGCTCCCAGGCGAAATTGAGCAGCTTGTCCGAGTCGCAATAGCGACTGGGCAGCGTATAACGCAAGAGCTCGGGCAGGAGTTGTTCCACCGGCAGCATCTGGCCCCGCAACTCACGCGAGTCGGGGAGGGAAGAGACGGCGACCAGCGCGTCGTGGCGCACTTCGTTGCGGCCCGGCATGAGCATCGAGCGATAGGTAATGTTGCCGTGAGCATCCTGGAATTCGTAAGACGGCAGGCCAATACCGAAGGAGAGCCGCTCCTGCAGCACCAGCACCCGGCCTTCCAGCCGAGGCTTGAGCGTGAACAGGACCGGCGTGGGCACGGTTGTTTCGTAGGCCAGGTTGCACCCCACCCGGACCGTCAGGTTAAGCGGCGTCCATTCCACAAGTCATTACGTGGCCAGAAGGTAGCACCGTAGCGCGAGCGGCGCGACGAGGTTGTGAAAATAAATGTGTGACTGCTAGGCCTTGGCCGCTGCCCGCAGCCAGGAATAAGCCATCAGCGAGGCGCCGGCGGCGGTGGGATGCACGCCGTCTCGGGCCCAGTGGGCGGGTTCGCCGTACCGAATCGCCTCGTCGAACATGGCTTGGAACGGGATGAACAGCGCGTCGAACTTCCCGGCGACCCGCCCAGCCGCGGCGCGGTAGCCATCGAAGGTCGGAAACCATTTGTCATTGACCGCGCCGCAGCGCAGGACGAAGGGTTCGCAAATCACGAGCTTGACCTTCGGCAAGGCCTTCTTCGTCCGCTCCAGCAGCGCGGCATAGTCGCGCTCATAAATCTCGACCGTGCCGTCATACTTGCCGTCCAGCTTGTGCCAGAGGTCATTGACGCCGACGAGGATGCTCAAGACGTTGGGCTTGAGGTCCAGGCAATCGGCCTGCCAACGTTCGGCGAGTTGGAAGACCTTGTGGCCGCTAATCCCGCGGTTGAAGACCTTCAGTCCATCCTTTGGGCGCCCCACCAGGAGTTCGGCCCCCGCCATGCTGGCGTAGCCCGAGCCAAGCTGGCCCTGATCGTTGGCCTCGCCTGCCTTCTCGCGGCTCCGGCCGGCGTCGGTAATGGAATCGCCCTGGAACAGGATGACATCGTTCTTGGCAATCCAGGAGCGCGGAGTGGGTGGCCAGGAAGAGTCGGCACTCGCGCCGGACGCGTGCCAACCGCTTAAGGCTGCCGCGCCAAGGACAGCACTGGAGGTCTTGAGGAAGCCGCGGCGGTTCACGCCGTTGACTTCGGAAGCAGAAAGGTTGTCATTCATAATGATCGTCTGTCGGTCATTATGGGGGATCGATCCCGATTGGCAACCTCAACGGTGATGACCGCCGCCTTGCCAAGCACCGGTGGATGTGCGACATAACGGTTCATGAATTCGCGGTTTAAAAGTCTCCGGCCTTTGCTCATCCTTCTCCTGTCTGCCCACACAGCACTGCCTTGCACCTCGTTCGTCCAGCAGGGCAAAGGGCGCGTTTATTTCGGCCGCAACCTGGATTGGTTCTGGGAAGACGGCATCGTGGTGATCAACCCTCGCGACCTGCAAAAGACCGCCTTTCTCCTCGCGGAGCATTCGCCCGCGAAATGGACGGCCCGCTTCGGCAGCGTGACCTTTAATCAGTTCGGCCGCGAGTTGCCGATGGGCGGCATGAACGAGGCTGGACTGGTGGTCGAGAACATGCAACTGGGAGAAACCGGGTATGCCGCGCCCGACTCGCGCCCCGCCATTAACCTGGTCCAGTGGATTCAATACCAACTCGACACTTGCCGCACCGTGGCCGACATCCTCGCCACGGATAAAGACCTGCGGGTCGAGAATCCTGCCGCCGCCCTGCCGGCGATAGCCCGCATGCATTACCTGGTTTGCGACGCGAGCGGCGACTGCGCGTCCATCGAGTTTCTCGACGGGAAGACCGTCGTTCATCGGGGCGCCGCGATGACCTGTCCCGTGCTGGCCAACGATACTTACGATACCTCGACCAACTACCTGGTCGCCAACCCTCTGGCCACCGAGCCACCCCCGCGGGCCAAGAACCGTTCCTCGCTGGCCCGTTTTGCTCAAGCCGCTGCCCGGACCGCCGCCTTTCACCCCAGCCAACCCTCGCAGGACGTCGCCTATGCCTTCGATACGCTGGAACAGGTGAACCAGGGCGAAGCCACGGTCTGGCGCATGGTTTATGAGATCTCCGCCCGGCAAATCCACTACCGTACGCGCTCCAACCCCCAAGCGCGCACGATTGATTTCAAGTCGCTCGACTTCGCCGGCGGGCGCCCCGTGCAATTTGCGGGCATCCAGACGTCCCCCGCTGCCGGCGCGGGTCTGTCCTTTGTGGAACTTACCGAGCCCCGGCACCGTCAATACCTCGAGGCGTTCTTCTCCCAGCCCTCCGTCACCCAAACCCTAGGCGACCTCACGTTGCTGCGTGAAGGACTGATCCTGACCCTGCGGGGTTATACCCCGGCGGGACCGGGGAAATGAAGGGGCGATTCAGCGTGGTGGCGCAGGAATGGTCTGCTGTATCGCGGGCATTCCTGCCCGTTGGCTGTCCCAACACCTTCGTGACCCGCCTGTAGCTGCGCCCGCCGACTCGAAAGTCGGCGAAACGGCAGACCGAACACCTGTGCTGCGGCATAGGCATGCCCTAACCCGATCAGGGTTTGGCCACTGGGATCCATATCTTGTTACCGGGCACCATCACCTCGGGCTTGAGTTTGGGATTGGCCTTGAGGATTTGGTCGCGGGTGACTTTGATGTTCCGCTCGCGGCAGGCCTGAACGATCGCGGACAGGGTGTCATCCCGATCGATCTTGTACCAGAAGCCGGTCTCCTCGGGCACGGGCTTCACGGGAACCGAGTCAACGGAGGGAGGCGGGGTTCGACGGATGACGGGCGCCACGGGCGGCGGGATGGCAGCCAGGGCGTCGATCTTGTAAATCAGCTCTTTGACCCTGGCATCCACGGTGGCCCGCGTCTCCTTATTGTCCTGGAGCCGGCTGCGGTCGACCTTTTCGATGGCCTCGGCCAGGGTCTTCACGTAATCCCCTAGGCTCTTGACGTACTCCAACGTCGCGTAGGTCGGCACCGGTTTATTGAGCTGATCCTGCAGGCTCGCGATCTCGCGCCGGAGGATCTCATTGTCCTGTCGCTGCCGTTCCAAGCGGGCGCCCAAATCCTCGATCTTGCCGCCCAATTGATTCAACCGTTCTTCGGTTGCCGCGTCCTGTCCTCGCCCTATCGTGGCCGCGCACAGGCCCAGGATCGCCCACAAAATAACCGCTCGTTTCATAGGGCGAACATAGGAAGCCCCCCGGAGATCTTCAAGCAGGAAAAGCGGACGGCGGGCGCGAGGCGCGCCGTCCCCAAGACGCGGGAGCGGGGATCAAGCGCTCGGGCTCGGAAGGAACCGCTTGAGGATATCCTGGCGGGACACGGCCTGAGGCTTGGCCACCTGGTGGCGTTGAGCCACGCCCTCGCCGAAGGTGGGGGGAGGATTGGGGTTGCGATAGAGCACCCCGGTGTAGAGCTTGGTGCCGTATTCCCGGGCCAACTCGACCGCTCGGGCGCGATCGGCAGGGTCATGCCCCATCGTGCTCAGGCTCTGGAGTTTGCCACGGTGCGCCTTGAGCTGCTGTTCTTCGTCGCCGTAGGTGACACAGGGAGACTGGACATTGATGAAGGCGAAACCCGGGAAGCGGATGCCTTCCTCGATCACCTTGGCCAGGCCGGCCATGTCTGCGGGTGAGCCCTGGGCGACGAAAGGGGCATTGTACCCGAGCAGGTAGAGCAGCGGGTTGACCGGTTCCTCGAGGCTCCCGAAGCTCGAGGTCACCGTCTTGCGCCCGCGCGAGGAGGTAGGGGACAACTGGCCCTTGGTGAGACCATAGATCTGGTTGTCCATGACGATGTAAGTCAGGTCGATATTGCGCCGGACGACATGGGCCACATGTCCGCCGCCGATCGAGAACCCGTCGCCGTCGCCGCTGGCCACCAGGACCAGCAACTCCGGGTTCGCCAGTTTGATGCCCTGGGCGATGGGCAGGGACCGGCCGTGGACGGTGTTAAAGCCGTAGGCGGTAGTGTAGCCGGGGATGCGGCTGGAGCAGCCGATGCCGGAGATGAAGGCGATGTCATGCGGGGCGCGCCCGATGGCGGCCAAGGCGCGAGTGATGGCGGTGACGACGCCGAAATCGCCGCAACCCGGGCACCAGATCGGCTTGAGGTCGCTCTTGAAATCGCCGGCTTGATACTTTTCCGTCGGAATGGTTTCGATACTGTTCATGAAAGGCTCTTTGGCTAAAGGGTTATCGGCGGGTCAGCCCTCGACGGGTTCGGGTTGGTGATGGCGGTCGCCCTGCATGGCCACCACGAGGGCGCGGAGGCGTTCGAGCACCTCGGTGGGCTGAATGGGATTGGAACCGCTGCGGGCGAACGGTTTCACCAGTGGGGGCACATCCACATACATTCGCACCAAGCGATAGAGTTGGCCCTGGTAGGATTGTTCGACAAACAAGCCGCGTTTGACGGAGGCGAAGAAGTCCTGGAACACCTGCTCGGCGACTGGGTAAAGGAGTTTGGGCACGAGCAGTTTTACATGCAGTCCCTCGGCCTTGGCCAGGCGCAGGGCTTCCATGGCGACGCCGGCCACGCTGCCCCAGCTCACCAGGCAGATGGGGGCGTCGGACTGGCCTTCGATGACGAACAGGTCGCGACGGTCCTTGAGGGGGTTGAATTTGCGGAAGCGTTTTTCGTTCATCTGGGCGTGCATCTCGCCGCTGGCGGTGGGCCGGCCGGATTCGGTGTGCTCGATGCCGGAGGCGAGGTAATTGCCGCCCTCGAGCCCCGGATGGCTGATCGGGCTGATGCCGGACTCGGTGAGCTTGAAGCGCGCATATTTGGCCAATTCGGCCTCGGTCGGCCGGCGCCGCTCAATAATCTGAAACCGCGAGGTATCGATCGGATCGACGGTTTCTTTGCGCTGGGCGATCTCCTGGTCCGAAAGCACAATGACCGGGGTCTGGTAATGCTCGGCAATGTTGAAGGCCTCCACGGTAATGCCGAAGATGTCGCCGACGCTGATGGGGGCCAGGATGGGCCGCAGGCAGTCGCCATGGGCCGAGAACGCGGCCTGGAACAGGTCCGACTGCTCCGCCTTGGTGGGCATGCCGGTCGAGGGGCCACCGCGTTGGACATTCACGCAGACCAGGGGGAGTTCGGCGATGCTGGCCAGGCCGAGCATTTCGGTCTTGAGCGACATACCGGGGCCGGAGGTGGCGGTCATGGCCTTCTTCCCGGCGAACGAGGCTCCCACCACCGCCCCCAAACCGGCGATCTCGTCTTCGGCTTGGAGCAGGGTCCCCCCATACTTCCAGACCTCGCGGTCGAAGAACTGCATGATCTCGGTCGAGGGGGTAATCGGGTAGCCGCCGAAGAAGGTACAGCCGGCGAAGATGGCGGCGGCGGCGCACAGATCGTTGCCGTCGGTCAACAGCTTGGCTTCGTGCTTGGATTGGGCGGCCTTGAGTTTACGGTCTTCCTTGAGCGGGTGGGTTTCGGCAAACTCGAGCCCGGCTTGGAAGGCGCGCAGGTTCCCCTCGACGACCTCGGGGCCTTTCTTGGCGAATTTTTTGCGAATGCCAGCCAGCATGCTGTCCCGGCCGATGCCGAACCAGCCCGCCAACAAGCCGACTACGACGATATTCTTGGCCTTGTCGGTGCCGGCGTTTTTCACCGCCATGTCGCGAATGGGCACGCTGAAGACCACCGCGGGGGTTACCCCTTCCAGGGGGAGTTTGTCCACCGCGACCCCGGTTTCGCTCTCGTAGATCACGATGGTTCCCGGTTCGACGGGCAATTCGCCGCCGAAGCGCCGGAAGTCCTCCCAGTTCAACGCGACCGCGACATCCAGCGGACCGTTGGGGTTGAGCACCGGGTCGGTCGCCAGCCGCAAGCGGCAGGAGGCCTCGCCGCCGCGGATCTGCGAGCCGAAGCTCTTGGTCATGATGCCATAGTAACCTTCCAACGCCGCCGCGGTGATGAGGGACTCCCCGGCCGACACCACGCCGTCGCCGCCGGATCCCGCGATCCCGATGATTAAATCATTATTCACGATTACCTTTCACAGTAGTGTTGTCTGACGGTTAATCTCGTTCATTCGAGTTGACACCGTTCGACTTCATATAAGACAGCCTGTCTATGCCCAAAAGGGACCCTGAAGTCAACACCGATTTTTTTACTCGATCATGGCGGCGATGGACTGGAGGGCGTTGCCTTCGAGGCGATTGTTCACGAAGACAAAGGTCTGACGTTTCGGCGCGTGGGCCTGGCCCTCGACGATCAAGGCGCGAGCGGCGGCCCGCGCCGCGGGGTATTCCTCTTTGATGGCCTGGTAGGGGGCGAAGGCCTGGACGGCCTGATCGTAGGGGCGTCCGGGCTTGAGGAGAAAGCGGGCGGCGACGAGATGGGAGTTAGGGCGACTGCCCGCGAGGGCCATCTGTTCGCCCACCGGTGGCATGGCCTCCCAGGAATTGAAGACGTGGGCGACGCCGTGGCGGGCGAGGCAGGCAAAATACTCGGGTTGCAACCAGGTCCGGTTGCGCAGTTCAATGCCATAGGGCCAATCACCGGGCAACTGGCCCAGGAACCGGTCCAGGTCGCTCACGAAATCGCGCCCGTGCTCATAGTCCGAGGGATGGAACCGGGAGAACTCGAACATGAGCAACCCCACCTTGGGGCGGATGGCCTCGCAGGACTCGAGGAACAAGCTGGAGAACAGGCGGCGTTCAGATAGGTTTGGTTGACCTTGCCAGCCCGGTCGCCGAACCGGTCGAGCTTCGGGTACTTTCTTAAGGTAATCGCATCCGTGACTTTGAAGCCGAAGCGGAAATCCTCGGGCACTTGGGCGGCCATGGCCTCGAGGGACTTTCGCACCGGAAAGGTGTAGTAGGCGGCATCGACACAAACGGTTTTGAAGACTTCGGCGTACTCGGCCAGGCAGTTGCGGTTGAAGCGGGTTTCGGCGAACTTGCCGCGCCATTCGTAACGGGCCCGATCATAGAGCAGGCCGAGCCAGCCCGGGTATTTCCAGGAAGAGGTGCCGACATAAATCCCCTGCCCGGCCAGCGCGGCCGCTGCCAGCCTGAGTTGTTCGCGGCTGAATTCCACAGCGGCATTATCCAACGTCTCGACGGGTCTGGCAACTGCGCGGTGCTCAGCCAGGGGGTGAAGGGTCGGCCCGAGTTCCCCATCGCCCCCGGAGGGGCCGCAGAACTCTGGCTCCCTGCGGGTTGGGGAAGGTCGTTGTAGGTGCATCGCCCCATACCTCAATTGAGGTATATCGAGGCTGGCAATTCGAGGGTATGGTGGGGTATGTATAGCCACCTGAAGCGGTTCGTTTCCAGCCCGTTTGGGCGTAAGTGAGGCACTGATCCAGGCGGCTTCGAAAACGACAACAAACCTGATGCACAGGACGCCCCTAGAGCACCGACGCGAGCAAAGACGAGCCGAGACCGGCAGCGGATTGGCCTCCAAGGGGTCAAGTGCGTAAGACCAAAAAGCAGAACCAACCAGCACCCGCCACAGACACCTCACCCGATTATGAAAAGATACACGCCTCTTCTTGCCACAGCCTGGCTGCTTGTGGCATCCGCGCCACCACAGATTTACGCCGCCGACAACACCTGGAACAATGGATCCGGTAATTCGTTCTGGGACGCGGCGAGCGCCAACTGGAGCTTGCCCACGATTTGGGCCGATAACAACAACGCATTCTTTAGCATCCTGGGCGCGAATCCCTCGGGTCTGGGCACATCGGTGACGCTCAATTCCCCGGTTACCGCCAACAACATCACGATCAACGGCACCAACTATGTGATGGTGGGGAACGGTCTGAACCTGACGATGGGCGGGACCAACCCGGTGATCACTTCGATGGGCAGCAGCAATGCCTTTGCGGTGAGCCTGACCGGCGTGTCGGGCCTGACATTCCAGGGTCCGGGGACCAACGTGCTGATGGGTGATCTCAGCCTGGCCCCTAACCCCGGCAACACCTATCTCGGTGGGACTTATGTGAAGAGCGGGACGCTGATCTTGAAAGTCGGCGCCATGGGAACCGGCCCCACGGGGCTCTCGAGCAGCTCTTACGCGGTGGATAGCATCGAAGGCATTGACGCCGGCGCCATCGTTCGGGAGGGCAATTTTGACGACGGTCTGGATACCACCACGAGCGACCAGAAAGTGCCCAATGGCCAAATACCGGTGAGTGGCACGGGCAGCGGCCTCGTGGTCCCGCACCGGTTGAACTTGACCGGTGGCACCTATGACACGTACGGCAATGACAACAATCAGCAGCAACCGCAGCCCTCGGGTTGGGGGACGATCATCAACACGACTCCCTATGCCCGCGGGATCTTGAAATACACGGGTTTCGGGCAAACGAACGAGTTTTCCGGCCAGATCATGGACGGCGGGCCGCTGATCGCTCGGGCCAATAACGGGCCGGGCTACCAAATGAACGTTGATTCGCAGGCCGGCTCCTCGTCGAGCGTCATGATTTTCTCCGGCTCGAATTCCTTCTCCGGGTTTATCCGGATAGGCAACGGGGCTACGATCCAGCTCAAGGGCGCGGGGACGCTTGGTTACCCCTCCCCGATCCTGTGTCCGTCGCGACAAGTGATTCAGAACAACGGCACCATGGACCTGAACGGCACCAGCCAGAAGACCGGGTATTATTACGCGGGCGGCGGCAGCATCATCAACAGCGCCATCGGCACGATGTCGACGCTGACCGTCTGCTATAATTGCACCAATCTCACGACCTACACGAACGGGGGCGTGGCCAAAGGCATCATGACCAGCATTCAGGACGATCCGGTCAACACCGGCCTGATCGGATTGACCAAAGAAGGAGTGGCAGTCCAGCCGATCAGCGGCCCGGCCAATACCTATCATGGGGATACGGTGGTCAACAACGGCGTGTTGTGGGTTCAGGTTGCGGGCGCGATCAGCCCGTACAGCGCCTACTATTTGAACACGAACCATGGCACCTTGCTCCTGGACTATGCCGGCACCGCCAACGTCCGCCAGTTGTGGATTAACGGGATTCCGCAACCCAATGGCACGTATAGCGCCGCCAGCACCACCGCGATCACCGGAACGGGGAGCATCACGGTCACCGGTTACGACTTCGACCGGTGGAGCAATGGCTCGGGCAATTTCTCCTGGGATGGCACCAGTGCCAACTGGACCTCGCCGACGATCTGGTTGGATGGCAACAGCGCGCGTTTCGACGGCCTGGGCGCTGATCACTCGGGCGCGGGCACCACGGTGCTGCTCAATTCCCCGGTCACGGTTAACGACATTGCGATCCTGGGGACAAACTATGTCATCAACGGGGCCGGCAGTGCCCTGACCTTGGGTGGGCCAACCTCGACCCTCACTTCCTCCGGGAGCAGCAACGTAGTCGCCGCCAGCCTCTACGGCACGGCGGGCCTGACGTTCAAAGGCAACGGCACGACTGTTCTGACCGACGATGGCGTCGACGGCAGCCACTACACGGGTGGAACCATTATCCACAGCGGCACGGTGATTCTTCAATCGACCAAGGGCGGCACCGGTGGGGCCAGTCCTTACGCGTTGGACAGCATCCTCGGGCTGGACGCGGGAGCTACCCTGGTGCTTCCGGGCATCTGGAACGGCAGCAAGTACGTCGCGAACCCGGACCAGATGGGCGTCCACGGTCAGCTCCCCAGTTATTCCCGGCTTAACATGACTGGCGGCACGGTGGATCTCTCCAACGATCCGAAATCACAGCACATCCCGGCGCCGGATGGCTATGGCACGATCCTCAACAGTGGATCGTGGACCCAAGCGGGTCTCCAACTCGTGACTGACGGTCAGGACCATTACTTTTACGGAGTGATCACCGACGGCAACAACGGGGTACTGAACGGTGACAATACGTCCGCTGACAACGCCGGTCAGGGCCCCGGCTACCAAATCGGCATTGTCCAGCAGGCTGGTGGTGTCAGCGTTGCCGGCGTTAATGGTGGAGCGGCCGGTCCGTATCAGACGTGGTACTGGTATGGGTCGAACACCTACTCGGGTTCCACCCGGTTGGATGGCGGAGTTTATCTCAAGCTGATGGGCCAGGGCACCATCGGGTTCCCGTCGAGCAACGCGCTGACGGGGCCGATGCGGCTGTACAACGCCGTGCTCGATCTCAACGGTCATAACCAGACGATCGCGCTCATGACTGGAGGGAGTTCCTCGGCCATCATTCAGAATTCCGCGACGGGCACCGTGGCTACGTTAACCTTCGGCTACGGCAATGAACAGAACTTCGGCCGCAATGCGCCGTATACCTTCCAGGACAGTTGGGGTGGAGGGGGCGTGCTCGCGCTCAAGAAGATCATCACGGCTCCGTTCCCCTTCCCGAACGTGAACCCGACTACCATGGCGACGAACTGCTATCAAACCCTGTCGGGTCTCTGCACCTACAGCGGTGACACCACGGTTGCGGGCGGGAAGTTGATCTTGAATGCCGCTTCGGCGGTCAGTCCGAACAGCGCCTACCGCCTATCCACGAACAATTACGCCTTGCTGCAGCTCAACTATTCCGGCACCGCGCCGGCACGGCAGTTGTGGATCAACGGCGTCCAGCAGCCCAACGGCGTCTATGGCGCCGGAACGCCGGGCATCGATCCGACCAGCACCGGCACGATCACGGTCACGGGCGCCGACCCGACGCTCACGGTCTCCCGGGCCGGCAACACGCTTACCCTGTCGTGGGTCGGCGGTGGCCGCAAGCTCCAGTACGCGAAAAACTCGCTGACTGGCGTCTGGGTTGACTACCCCGGCGGCAACATCAGCCCGGTACACGTCACGATTGGCAGCGGGGCGCAGTACTTCCGTCTGAGCGAATAGGCGGTAAAACACCACGGGGGGCGCCGTTCACCGGCGCCCCCCGTTTTTTTGCCTGCAAGGCGCGCCCGGATGCGGGTAACTGAAGCCCGATTGCCGGGGGTTGGGCGTAGCGATAACCCCGGATCCGGGGCTCGAGTTTTCCATTCGCCCCGGAGGAGGCGCAGAACTCTGCCATCCCAGTCAGAAGAGCAAATTTCGCATCTGCGCGACGGAGGCGGTGCCGGTGGTGCCGAGTTGGTGGATGACGATGGAGGCGGCGACGGTGGCCAGTTCGAGGGCCTCGCGGAGGGTGGCGCCCGCGGCGAGTGCGGCAGTGAGATTGGCGGTAACCGCATCGCCGGCGCCAACGATATCAATTTCGCCCCGCAGGGGAAGAGCGGGCAGGTGTTCGGTCGGGCCGCCGGGTGCAGCGCCCACCAGGCCGCGCTCAGCCAAGGTGACGAAGACGGGGCGGCCATTGCGGCCGGCCAGCGTCCCGGCGGCTTGCGCGATCTCCGGTAGCGGCGCGCCGGCGCTTAGCCCGGTCAGCGCGGACAACTCGGCGGCGTTCATTTTGAAGATCACGGGGGGGAAGTCGCGCAGCCCGAGCCGACTATCGGCCAGCACCAAGCGATCCGGGCAGGCGCGCGCAAGGCCGCGCACGGCTTCCAATACCGGTTGGGCGAGCACGCCGGTCTCAGGTTGATCAACCTGGCTGAGCAAGGCCAGGGCGTCGGTTCGTCGCGCGAGCTCGAGCACCCCGGTGCCGAGCCGCGCGGCCAAGGCCCGAGAGGTTGGCGTCCAATTCTTTTGGTCGAGGCGGCTTAATTCGCGCGGCGGGCGGCCCNGATCCAGGACGAGCGGTTTGCAGTAAGTAAAGGTATGGCGCTCGGGGGTCTCGANGAAATAATCCAAACAAACGCCGGGTATCGCCGCCAGCGCCCGGCGCAACTCATAGCCCTCGCCATCGACGCCGCTGAAGCCGGACGGGAATAGGGTGCCGACCCCGAGGGCGGCCAGATTATTCAGGATGGTGCCCGCGCCACCGGGTTGGGAGCGCACGCGTGCGATGTTATACACCGGCAGGCCGGTTTCGAGCGAGATCTCGCCCCGGGCGGGATCGATCTCCAGGTAGCGATCGAGGCAGAAATCGCCCACGACGGCCACGCGCAGCCGGGGGTAGGCCTGGGTGATCGCCTGGAAGCGCTCCGGAGTCATGCGCCAAGAATACGATCGAGGAGGGCCGCCCCGTCACGGAAGTCGGGGACGATAATGTCGGCGCCGACGCCGGCCAGGCGCAGGCGTTTCCATTCGTCGAAGCGGCCGGAGCCGTTATGGGCCTCATCGCTCGCCACGGCAACGGCCAGGCCGCCCACGGTCTTGGTGTTCTCGATTTCGACATAGCCGTCGCCGAAGGAGAGCAGTTGTTCGCCGCGGATGGCGTTCTCGCGCAAGAGGCGGTCGATCACCAGTTTCTTGGAGAACTGCTTGTAGTCGTCCAGCGCGCCGTAGACGTGGGGCCCGAAGAAGGAGGCCAGGCCGAGCAGTTCGACCTCGGCTTTCACGAAGGCTTCGTCGGTCCCGCTGGCCAGGTAGAGCGGGAAGCCGCGGCGGCGCAGGAGCTCGAGGAAGGCGCGAGCGCCATGCACCACGAGGTCATCGGGGGGAATCGCGCCGGCGCGCAGGCCATCCAATCGGTGATGGATCCGCTGATCGAGTCGGCGGAGGTATTCGTGTTTGTACCAGAGCGGCTCGCGCGGCGCGCCGCCGCGCTCGCGAATGCGCTCGGCCAACTGGATCATCTGGTAGATGGTCTGTTTGCCGTTCAGGCGGAGGATGTCCTCGAGGCAAAGCTGCTGGCGCGCCACATCGCTCTCACCGGGGAGCGCAGGGAGCAACTCGGTAAACATCCCCGTCATCACGGCGGTCCAGCCTTCGCGGATGAGGGAGAGGGTGCCGTCGAAGTCGAAGAGCACATGGGTGATGCCCGGGCGCGAGGAAAAGCCCGTGGCGAACTCGGCCAACCCGCGCAAGGCAGCGCTCATTGGGCCCACTCGGGATGCTCGATGAAGGCGTAGCAGAGGAGGTGGCAGACCCCCATCTCGGCGTCCTCGACCCGTCCGTAATGCGTGTCACGGATGGTGATCACCTGTTCGGCCAGGGCGGCCATGCGGCCGCCTTTGGCGCCAACGAGGGCGATGGTGCCGAGGCCGTTTTGGCGGGCCCATTCCAGCGCCTTGACGCAGTTGGGCGAATCGCCGCTCACGCTGAGCCCCATCGCGCAGTCGCCGGGCCGGCCATAGTTGCGCAACTGGCCGACGAAGACCTCATCGTAGGCGTAATCATTGGCCAACGCGGTCATCCAGCCCGTGTTCTCGTTCAGGGACTGCACGCGAAAGCGCTTGCCGATCTTGTCGGACGCGGCCTTGCCGAGGTCGGTAACGAAATGGGAGGCGTTGTTGCCGCTGCCGCCGTTGCCGAAGACAAAGAGCTGGCGATCCTGGTGGAGCAGGAGCCGCAAATTAGCGACCAGTTGGGCCACCCCTTCCGCCGGGATCGAATCGAGGGCCGCTTTCTGCGCCCGCAAATAATCAGCAATCCATTGATGCATCCGGAGAAAGTGGGGCTGAAGGCGGGAGTCGTCAAGGCTTACCGCAGCCAGACCAGGCGGTAGAACCGGGCGCCGCCCAGGCCGGATGCGGGGTCGAAAACGGTCGCGGGGGCGCCGGTGCCAACGACCGATTGCACGGGCTGCCAATTAGGAGCCGCCAGGTTTTCGCAGAAGTCCACGCGGTAGGACTCGCCCAGCAGGGTGGCAAAGGCGAGTTGGACCAAACCGGCCTGGTATTGCGCCGCGAGGGCCAGCGGGGGAGCGAGGTGAACCACCACCTGGGCGGTGGTGACGCCGGCATTGCAGGCGGCCGAGTCGGTGGCGAGGAATTGGGCGAGGTAATTGCCGGGAGCCTGTCCGGGGGACGGCGCCCAGGTGAACGCGCCTGAGGCGCCGTCAAACCGGCTGCCCGGAGGGAGGCTCGTGGCCAGCAGGGTAACAGATTGCCAGGGCACGTCGAGATCGATGGCGGAGAGGGTCAAGGCGAGGGGCGCCTGCGGGCTGGCGGTGGCGGAACCCGCCACGTGGATGACCGGCGGGCGGTTGGCCGCGGGCACCCCGGGGGTGCCGTTGGTCGGGCCGGCCCGCCAATCACCGGGGTCGTTGCCATAGGCCTCCAGGGGCAGACGTTCGATGCTCACGCCGGGTGTCCCAGCCGGCCAGGGGGCCGAGGTGCCGTAGGTCACATGGTCCACGCGGTAATAGGGCACGGTGCCGTCGGCTGCGGGCTCACCCGGGCTCAGCAACTGGATGGTCTCGCCACTGTCATTCAAGGCGCCGGCATAGGGACCGAACACGGGCACGGCAGGGCTGAGGCCGTACTGCGCACGGAACTGCGCCGGGTTGGTCGAGCAGACGATAATCGTGGAACAGGCGCCCAGGACCGTGCCGGTCGGGAAGGCGTAGTTCCCCACGCCGGAGATGGTCCAGACGTTGGTGGGTCGGAGCGGGTCAAACAGGGGGACGGGGCCATTGGTGATGCTAGTCAGCTCGAGGAACTCGGCATAGCCGGGCGCCGGGGTGGCCAGGAGTTCGCTAATGACCACCGGGCCAACGCGCGGCAGGGCGTTGTTCGTGCCGGGCGTAGCGGAGCGTAACTCGGTGAAATCCAACACGCCATCCGACCGCTGGAACAGGCCGAAGGTCTCTCCCGGGGCGGCTGCGGGGAAATCCGCGCCATCGAGTATGCGCAGGATGTTGGTCCCGACGATCTGGAGCAGGAAAGCGCTCTCCCCCATCGCGCTGAACCCGAAGCCCAGTTGTGTCCCCGTGAGGGTCAAGAACTGGCCGGGCCCCAGGACCACCCCGGCGGGAAAGGTCCACCGCGCCGGCGAACTCAGATTGTCGGTGAGCGTCCAGCCCGTGAGCGCCGCCGCCTGAGTTCCGCCATTGTAGAGTTCGATCCAGTCGTCACCGCCCATGGAATCGGAAAGCAATTCGTTAATGCGCACGCTGGGAGTGAAGCTGTCAAAGCGGCCGGGCGACCCGTGGTAGAGGGAACTCGCGGTCCAATTCCGCGGGTTGGCCACCCAACTCTGGGCGTCGGCATCCGTTGCCGTAGCGGGCGGCAACGCGTGCAATTCCAGCGTGCTGCCCAACCCGTCGGCGCGGTTCGGCCAAAGCCCGGCGGGCTGGTAAGCCACCGCGGCCAGGAGCACCCCGTTGGAAGCGACGAGTTGGATGGTCTCGCCGGCGTTGTCCAGCGATCCGGCCCACGGGCCCGCCACGTTGAGGCCCGGCCAATAATAGGGGGAAGCGGGCGCCTGGTAGCGGGAGGCAAAGACATTGGTGTCCTTGACGACGACCAGGAACGCACCGGGATTCAGGGCGGTGAACTTGGGGAAGATATAGCGCACCGCGTTGGTGATCGAGACGCCCGAGAGGTCGAGCAGGTTGGTGCTGGCGTTATACAGCTCGATGAATTCGGCATCCCCATCTCCGGCGGGGTGGTAGTTGATCTCAGTGATCAGCAGGTCCCGGGCCGTGGGAGCACGGCGGGACGCCAGGAGAAATAGCGGCTGCGCGAGCGCGGACCATTGCCCGGTGGTGGTGCGAACCCGCGCCGTGAGGATAAAATCCTGGATGATGGTGACGGCGCCAGGCTTCCAGACCAGCGCCAGCGGCGAAAGGCCGCCGCCGGCTAACCGCGGGTCACTCCCGTCCAAAGTATAATAAATCGTGCCATTGGTGGAAGAGAGCACCGGCTGAAAGCCGTTGGTGACTAAGCCGCCGTAGGGCGTGAAGGTGGGCGGATCGAACGAGGGGTAGAGGCCCCGGGCGCGCAATTGGGAGATCATCTGCGCGGTGCGGGCCGGGAACAGATTCGTGCGCGTGGCGGCGGCCCCGGCCAACCAACTGGAGGGGGTTTGATAACCCCACCGGGCACATTCCAGCAGTAGACTGTCGTTGATCTCCGCCATCCGCGCGGCCAACCGCGCATCGTTCTGCGAGGGCGTCAGCGCCCCGTTATTGAAATAATCCGCGTAAATGCGGTCCGCGACCAAGGTCTTGAAGTCCACATGACCCTCGCTCACCAACGATCCAAAGATGCCGGCCGGTCCGGTGTCGGCGCTCCGATCCATGCCCAATGCGTCGGTCCGCAGGAAACCATCCGCGTCCGCCTCCCAGAATTTGAAGCCCGTGCCGGCGGTGAGGGGCCCGCAGGCGCGGAACTCGGATTCGCAATCCCCGTACAGCCAAAGCAGCATGAAATCGGTCAGGTGTCGCACGTCCAGGTAGGGGCGCACGGCAGCGTAGGAGCCCGAGAGCGCCAGCACGCGTTGCCACGGATAAACATTCGGCGGGTCAGGGGTGCCGAGGACAAAATTGTCGCCGATGTTGTCGTTGCCCTTGACGCTGACGTAGTCGGAGGAGGAGCCGCCGAGATAGTCGGCCAGCAAGTGCTCCATGAACACCTCGTGGGTGTCATATTGGCCCCAATAAGCGCCATTCAGATAGAGATGGACAAACCGGCCATGCGGATTGAGGTCGCCCATATCCAGCATGCTGTCGTTGACGAACGAGCCGGACATGTAGTAGCCGCGGTCGGACATATCCTCGTTCCCGGCACGGAAATGGAGTTTGTCGAAAGTGGTTTTGACCAGCACACCGTGGTCGAATCCCTCCAGCAGGGGGGTATGGAAGCTGGCCGTGCCGTAGCTCGAACGGGCTTTGACGACAAAGCTCCGCTTGGGGTAAACGACCCACGAATCGCCGAAATAATAAATTCCGCAGTTGGCCTGGGTGGGCTCGACGCCGCTGGGCCACAGGATTTCGAGCGAGGCCTCCTGCTCATCGTAGGAGAGGGGGCCCGGCACCACGAGCGAGACGGCGGGCAAGGCCAGGAGACCGGGGCGGAGGCGCGGCGCGTAACGGGGGTCTTGCGTAATGGTGGTCCGCAGGCTGGGCGAGGTGATGACATCATTAACGAAGATATAAGTGGCCGTCTGGACTCGGGGAGATTTGAACCCGGGCCGGGTCACCTGAGCCCGCACGCAGCAGGTGCGCGAAATGGCGAGGCCATTGGTGTAGGGGAGCGACGGGAGCGAACCGTCCAGCGAGTAGAACACGCTCGCATTGGCGTTGCTGTGCGTCAGGGTCAAGGTGAAACCCTGGTCATAGAAACCGCGCTGGCGGCTGAAGGTCAGGGGCGAGAGCCACCCGGTGTAGGTCGGCGCGGCATTCACCGCGTTGGGGGTTGGTTCGAGAAAACCCCAATGCCCCTCGAGGTCCCGCCCGTACGCCAGGTCGGTGTCGAGGGCGGGATAGGCAGCCAGGGAGTCCACCGTGACGCCGTTGGGCGCGGTGAGCACCAGGGCCCCGCCACTCTTGCTGAGATGGAAATTGGCGTGGAGCCCGCCCGCCGGGTCGAAGGGGTTACTGTCGCTGGAGGCGAAGACGATGAGCGTGCCGTGGGCGACCAGATTCGTGCTCGGGAAAACCCACTTCATCGGTTGCGCGGGATCGTCGCTCAGACCGTAGCCCGCAAGGTTCACCGACGCGTTGCCGCAGTTGCGGAGTTCGATCCAATCCGACGCGTTGCCATACCCGTCGGTCAGCGAGTATTGGTTATTCGCCACCAACTCGCTGATTCGCACCGGCAGGTCGGCCGAGCCGACGGCGACGGAGACGGCACGGGAAAGGATTCCGGAGGCATTGGAACCGATGAGCAGGTATTCGGCCGAGTTGCTGGGGGTGAAGGTGATGCTGCCCACGCCCGAGGTAGCGGTATAGGCGCCGACCGAGCCGAAGCCGGGATGGAGTTCGAGGTGGCGCAGGCCATCCACCGTCCAAGAGAGGGTGACCGGCTGGCCCGCGGTGATTTGATTGGAAGCGGCGGCGAACGCGAGCAGCCCAAGGGTATTGGTCGGACGTCCGAAGGCCTCGACCTCGCGCATGCCGATGTACCATTCGAAACCACCCGCCGGGTCGGTTCGCTGCTTATTTTCGAGGCCGACGCGGACATAGCGAGCATAGACCGGCCCGTTCAGATCGGTGTCAAAGACATCCGGCCCGCCTTGCAGCCGGGTGGCAAAGACGGAGTTGTGGTCGGCATCAAACAGCCGGGCGGTGGTGTTGGTCATCCGATAGCCGATCCCGCTGGCGGCGATGGTCCTGAGCCCGTACAAGGCATAGGTGGCGCCGAGGTCGGTCTCCCAGTAGCCATCGACCGTCTGGGTGGTGGTCTTGGTCTCGGTAGTGATCGAGTTGTCGTTGGCGTTGGTGGGCGAGGCGATATCCGAAGAGAGGCGAACCATGTAGCAGAGCTGCCCGGAGGCCAGGTTGGTGGCGGCGGCCGGCAGGTTCGAGACGGACAGCAGGTTGGTGGTGCCGGAAAAGGACGCGCACCTCGGCCAGGGTGACGTAGAAGTTGCCGTCGGCGTTCGGCAGACCGTTTTCCAGGCCGACGCGCAGATAGCGGCCGAGCCGGCCACCGGGGGAGTAATTGGTCCAGGTGCCCCCCGCGCCGGGGTTAGTTACCATCATCGCGGCGACAGAATTGGATGCCCCGTCAAAGAGGCGCATGACCAGGCCGGCCATACGGTTGGCGCAACAATCGATGCGGTTGACGAGCTCAACCCGGTCGATCGGATAAGCCTGACCCAGGTCGGCCATCCAGTAGCTGTTCGTGTAATTGAGGGTGTGGCTGAAGGTCGCGGCGTTGCCGTCCACCGCGTTGGCGGCGGGATAGGCAGAACTGTAGTCGCTGGACTGATAGACGCGGTAGGAATTGGTGGACGCCGCCCAGAAAGGTGGGCCATAAGGGATGGCCAGGTCCCCGTACAACCGGACCTCGGCCAGACCCACGCGGTGGTTGCCCCCGCCATTGGTTTGGCTCCCGCTCAGCCCGATCCAGAGCGACCGCGCCCGCAGGCCCGCCGGCCAGGTGAAGAGGTTCGTGAGGCCCGAGCCGGGATTGGTCAACCCGGTCTGATAGACGATTTGGTCGTCGATATCCAGCAACCGGAGGGTCAGGCCCGCCATCTCCCGGTCGCTGGGGGCGGTACGGTTGACCAACTCCAGGCGCTTAAGGACGTAGGGCCGCCCGAGCGAGGCTGTCCAGTAACTGCCGGGAACATCCGCGGTGAGGCTAAAGGTGGGGTTCAAACCGTCGAGCGCCAGCGCGGCGCCGTTGGTCGCCGACCCATCACTGGATTGGGCCACCGCCACAAAAAGGGCTCCGCCCAACTGACCATCGGCGGCTTCGCCGGTGCTCAGGAGACTTGCCCAGGCCACGGTGACGGCCACATACCATCTCATTGACTCGATTCTCATATACTGAATCCCCTTCCGCTCGCCCGGAACCAAAGGGCGAGCCCATCACGGGCCAGTCGCAGGACCGGATCTTCAACCCGTTCTCCAACCCGGAAACCGGCACCACCGCAGTGGCAGGCTCGGTCTTCCGATTTTGGCGGCCGGGGCGCCGCCCGGACTCAAAGCCGGCGATGGCGCTACTGCTGCGGGCGGCGGGGTGTCGCGGGCGCGCCAGGGGCGGGAGCGGCTGCCGCGCCCGCAGGCGCGCTGCCGGGGGCACCACCGGCCTGCTTTTGCA
>TBL_comb47_HYPODRAFT_10000593_pt1 | contig 47996 bp, 41 predicted proteins | sample TroBogypolimnion_40_FD_10682 | JGI IMG/M metagenome (IMG submission 10682)
CTGAAGACGGCATGGTAAGGAGCGGCGGGGAAGAATGTGGCGAGGGGCTGCATGGCAAACGAAGTTGCCGGAGGTTAGCCGATACCTGAGGGGATTTCAGGGTCAAAGACTGGGGACAAACGTCATTTCTTTTTTTTGCAGAAGGCCAGAATCTCCAACGAACCCGCAGTAACTATGTTAATATCCGGATTGACCCAATTCCCAATGTTGGGTGTAATCATCCAATTTCGAATGTTGTGCTTCGCAAAAAATCGGCGTGCTAATGGAGGCGCCTCGGAATCAAGTCCGTGCGCCACCCATACTACAGGTGATTCTGGAAGCTGCCGTTTGAGTTCATCAAGGTGCATGAAGCTAGACGGAAGAAATCCTGCTGAGACAAATTCAGTTGTTGCCATTCTTCCCACCTTTTCCCAGATATTGCTCCAACTCTCGGTTGTTATCCAACCACAAAAATTTGTCATGACCATGTGAAAAGGTAGAGACTTGCTAGTTTTCGAAGAAATCAAGCCGCTGAAATCTAAGGTAGCACTGGAGGCATTTCCGTTGTCATGCCAAACTTTGGGATACTTGGGATAGTGCTCTATGCATTTCCCCAAGAGACTTCTCTCATAGCTTAGATTCTGGCTGACAGGTGACTCGATTAATGCGAATCGATTAAGTTTCGGCAGGTTGGGAGGTTTGGAGCTTGATCCCTGAGTGTAATTCACACCGATTGTGACCACTATGGGACAATCGATATCCGAATTTGGCTTCAAGAGCGAGTCATCGAATGCGAAGAACTGTTGGAGTGGGAAGTTGTTCGCATCCCGGCAAACACCCTTGGCGGCGTTTCCCGATAGAATCGAAGGATTCACGCGGCACGATCCTTCAAGGCGCGCCAACAAACTCTCAAGATCGCTATATTTCATCGCATTGTTGTTTTATTTGATCTGTTACTCCAACAGCCGCTTAACCTGTCGGTAATCCCCGTGATCCAACAGTTTGAGTTGTTGACAAATGAAGGCATAGCGCTTGTCGCTCTTCAAGCCCATTCCCCGGGCTTCCTGATCGGCCTTTTTCGCTAGAACCTTCATTTTCGCCGTCACCTTGCGGCCCACCGAAAAACCTGGACCTTGGCGGGTGACGCCGCGTGCGCGATGAAGTTTGGCGACCTTGCCGAAGTCGAGGTCACGTTTGGGATCAAAGCTGAGGTAACCGGGGATGAAGATCTGGGTGCCAAGGGGAGTGAAAACGACGGAGGCTTTGAGAAGCTGAGGTTGATCGCGCTTCATGGCCCAGAGGTAGTATTTCCAACAGAAGAGGTCAAACACGGCCTGGAAGGTGTGGGACGGATCGTCGAACTGCGCGCCCTGGCCGCGTTCCCAGTTTCGCTCCAGAATGAGAGTGCGGTGGATGGTCTCCTTGTCGCGGACCTGCGCGGGAAAATTGTCCTTGATCTGCTGCCAATCGGCTTGGAATTCTGCGGAGCGGCTCAGATAATTTTCATATTCCTCATACTTCACCTTGGCCTTGAGGTAATCCTCGTAGCGACCGGCATGAATGAGGTGTTCGGATTCCCGGATGACTTCCGGTTTGCTGAGCGTGAGCTGGTTGAATCCGCATCGGCCATCCGCGGCACCGTTGGCCGGGACAAGTAGCCGGGCGAGGACAATCGCCGCGGGGCTCCGCTTTTTTGCCGGTTGCCGCAGCGTCTTCAGAAGACTGGCGGCGTAATTTTCCGGGAAGGAAGGAAAGGCGGACCCGCACTGCCAAAAGGCAAAGCAGGCCCAGGCAAACGCCTCGGCGAGCAGGTGGGTGTCAGCGCTTGGATCATTTTCAAGAACGCCAGGCAGATCATTGAACAGGTACAGTAGCAGCGGTTTGACCTCTTCGGAATCGCAGAACGGTCGATCAGCCAATTGTCCATCAAGGTCCTTTTCCCAGCGTGATTCTGGAAGGCCGAATTTTCCAAGCCATCGGGAGCGAAAGGGAGCAACTGGCATCGGCAGCTAGTAGCAGTCGACCCACCAGCTAACAAGGACAAAGTTTGATCCCGAATTGGCGGAATCGGGCCGCCGTCACGAGGGTCACGGTCAGCCCGCCCGTCAAGGAGCGGCGGAATCCTTCCGCCGTTGCCCATGGTGAGCCAATGAGTATAGGCAAGCCGCTTTCCATTGTCCCCCCATGGTCCTGGGCGATTCGGGAGATCGCCCCTCCTCGAGGGACGTCAGTCCGGCCCGTGACCGCCGGCGTCAATCGAGATGGCCTTATCGGCGAGGTCGCCCACGCTCAGGCTGATGCTGCGGCCCGGCCAGCACAACTGGGTACGATTGGCTGCAAGTCGGTAATCGAAGCACTCGTCCTCGGACAGGCTTTGCAGGGCGGGGAACGCGCAGCGAGGAATCCGCAGCCATTGGGAATTCGCCAATCCCACCATCATCTGGGACGTGCCAAAGAGCACAAATCCTGAAAGTTGGAGGCTGCTCGGCACGTGGATCGTCGGGTCGTTGATCATGGTGTAGTTCAACACATCCAGGAGTGCGATCCAGGCCAAAGAATGGGGACAGATCGCGGTCTTGAAAAAAACTTTCCGCGTGCGACGCATTATGTCGCACCTCCCTGCCATGGTTGCGTCAGACACCGACACACCATGGCTATGCACCCCTTCAAATCCTCCTATACCCGCCAGATCGCCCTTTGGGTTCTGCGGGCCTTTTCACCGGGCCTCGCGCGGGCGCGATTCCTCCGCCATCACGACTATGCGGATGATGACATCGCCAGCTTCCTTGGCTTGCCCGCTCAAATCACTGAAGACACCGTCCCCTGGACTCTCCGGCAACTTGACACGCTGCGCGCCACTCTGGAAGGAACGCGCAGTCAGATCGGACTGCCTGCACAAGTCTATCGTAATTTCGCCGAATTTGGACGCATCTTCAAACTCAACCCCACCGAGATTAAGATTCTGGAATATCTCGCCTGCGCGCAAATTGAACCGGTCCTTAGTGACTTGCAGCGGTTGGTCGATGGCTACATTTCCGCCAACCCTTCCCGCTACTACTCCATGGTGTTGGGGTTACCTCGTCTGGCCGTTGTAAAAGCCTTGTCGACCAATGCGCAGTTGCACAAATGCGGCTTGCTAACTCCCAGTTCTGGCAGATCCAAGGATCTTGATTTCTTCTCCAAATCGGTGGCGCAGGAACTGTTCCGCAAAGAATTCGATCGTTACGAGGTGCTGAAGCAATTCGGCGTTTCACCGCCTCCACCCACACTTGATCCTGAGGATTTTCCTCACCTCCAGCCCAGCATCGAGCTGCTTGTTCCCTACCTGAAACGGGCGATCTCACGAAAAAAGGACGGGGTCAATATCCTGTTCCACGGACCGCCAGGCACGGGCAAAACCCAACTCGCCCGTATCGTAGGTCATGCCATCGGTGTTCCCGTGTTTGAATTTGCCACCGAGGATTCCGACGGCGATCCGATTCGCGCCTTGGCCCGGCTCAGTGCGTTGCGTGTCTCCGCAGCGATTTTCGGCAATACTCCGACCTTGTTCGTGTTCGATGAGGCCGAGGACGTCTTTTCTGCGGTGTCCTTTACAGACAAAAGCGCGGTCCAAGCCCACAAGGGATGGTTCAACCGGATGCTCGAAAAGAACAAACTCCCGATCCTCTGGATCTCCAACTCGATCGACACCCTCGACCCGGCCTATGCACGTCGCTTCGATTTCATCCTGGAAGTTCCCATCCCTCCCAAGAAACAACGCAGGAGGATTCTGGACAATACGGTCGGCAAGTTATTAACAAAATCACTCATTCAACAACTCGCGGAGTCCGAGCACCTCTCACCAGCCGTCGTCGCCCGCACCCATGACGTCATCCGCGACATCGGACGGGATCTGCCCGCAGCCAATCGGGATGCCGCGTTTTCCAGGATCATCGCCAACACGCTCAAGGCGCAGGGCCACCCGGACCCCACCAAGGCGACGATCCAAGTGGTTCAACCCGGCCTCTACGATATCGCCCACCTCAATACCCCGGCCGATCTCCAAAAGATCGCGACCCAACTGAAACAGAATCCCAGCGCCCGCCTCTGCCTGTATGGTCCGCCCGGCACTGGCAAGACCGCCTTCGGCCACTGGCTCGCCGACGAGGTCGGCCAACCGCTTCACGTCCAAAAGGCCTCCGATCTGCTCAGCCCCTATGTGGGCATGACGGAAAGGAAGATCGCCCGGACATTCGAGCTGGCGGTCGAGGACGGCGCGGTGCTGCTTATTGATGAAGTTGATTCATTTCTCCAAGACCGGACGCGGGCCAAGCATTCATGGGAGGTCACCCAGATCAACGAAATGCTCACCCAAATCGAATCATTTCCCGGTATCTTGATTGCTTCCACCAATCTAATCGATCACCTTGATCCCGCGAGCTTGCGCCGCTTCGACATCAAACTCCACTTCGACTACCTGTTACCCGCTCAAGCCGCCCGTCTGCTTCATTCCTATTGTCAGAGCCTCGGGCTCCCGCTCCCTACGCCCGCCGACCTCACCCTAACCACCTCCATGCACGCTGCCACTCCCGGCGATTTCGCCGCCGTCGCCCGCCAACACCGGTTCCAGCCATTCCGTAACGCCAGCGGCCTGCTCCAGGCCATCGTCCGCGAACTAGAACACAAAAGCGTCCACTTCCGCCGGATAGGGTTTCAATGAAATCCGAAATTCTAAATCTGAAATCCTAAACAAATAATGACGCGCCACTCTTGCTCTCCTTCTTCCGGTTGGAATTTCATGCTTAAACCTTAGTGCTTCTATCACCATGCCCCGCGCCAGCCACGAACCCACACTTGCCCGCCAATGGGAACTCTTGAAGCTCCTGCCGTCCCGCCACCCGGGCAAGACGGCGCGGGAGTTATGCGAACGGTTGGATGCTGCGGGCCACGCAGTCACCAAGCGCACCGTCGAGCGCGACCTGACGGAACTTTCCCGAATCTTCCCCCTTCTCCGCAACGAGATCTCGCAACCCTACGGATGGTATTTGAGACCCGGCGCGCAAATCGATTTCCCGGGCATCGACCTCGCCGAGGCGGTCTCACTCGGTCTGTTGGAGGATCTGCTTCGGCAACTGGTGCCGCCCACCTTCATGGAGTCGCTTGAAGGCCGCTTTACGGAAGCCCGTGAAAAACTCAAGGCGCTCCCGCAAAACGCATTTTCCAAGTGGGCCGATGTTGTCCGCTACATCTCGCCTGGCCTGCCCTTGCCCCCGCCATCGATCAAGCCTGACGTGCTGCGCGCCGTCCAGGACGCCCTGTTGCAGCGCTGCCAGCTCAAGGTCAGCTACACCAGCGCCGGTGCCACCGCCGCCAAGGAGTTGGTGCTGCATCCCATTGCGCTCATCCAGCAAGGCGAGCGCTCGTATCTGTTGGCCAGCACCTATCAATACGATACCCTTATCCAATACGCCATCCACCGGATCCATGCCGCCGAGCTGCTGGCCGAGCGCGCCAAGCGCCCCAAGTCATTCTCGCTCGACACTTTCCTTGCCCAGGGCGGTGCCCAGTTCGGCCAGGGCGCGACAATCGCCCTCAAAGCCCACCTCTCCGAAGAACTCGCGACCATCCTCCGCGAAACCGCCCTTTCACCCGACCAGCAAATCACCACCCGTGCCGGGAAAAACACCCTGACCGCCACCGTCAAGGATTCCTGGCAACTCCATTTCTGGATCCTTTCCCAAGGCCCATTCGTCACCGTTCTTCAACCAAGCTCCCTGCGAAAGCAAATCGTCTCCCAACTCAAAGCCGCCCTCTCAAACTACTGAGTCCACGCACTAAATCCTAAATCAGAAATTTTCCTACCCCCAATTTTCCTGCCTCAACTCTTCTCTTCATTTCTGCTTTCAACTTTCAGCCCCCCTCAGCTCCCTCTGCGCCCTCCTGTTCAAACCTCTTCATCACATCTCTTCCCCAATAACTTTTAACCAATAACCTCTAACTCCCACCCACCCATGCGCAACCTATCCAAATCCAAGATCCTCGCCTACCGCCAGTGCCCGAAGCGCCTGTGGCTGGAAATCCACAAGCCCGACCTGCGCGACGATTCCGGCTCCGAGATGGTGTTTCAGATCGGCCACCAGGTTGGCGACATCGCGCGATCCATCTACGACCCGGACGGTCGCGGCGTGCTCATCGACATCGAGGAACTCGGCCACGGGGAAGCCTTGGCCCGCAGCGCGGTGCTGTTGCGAGACGGCCAGGTGCCGGTGTTCGAGGCCGGCATGACGGCAGATGGTGCCCTGGCCTATGCCGACGTCATGCTGCCGGACCTCAAGGACGGAACGCTCGCTTGGAAGATGATCGAGGTGAAGTCCTCAACCGGCGTGAAGGACTACCATCGCGACGATATCGCCGTGCAGTCGCATATCGCCGCAACCTGCGGAGTCCAATTGTCGTCCGTGTCGTTGGCGCACGTCGATAACAGTTTTGTCTATGAGGGTGATGGCGACTACCGAGGCCTGCTCCACGAGGTGGACTTCACCGATGAAGCGCTTTCGCGCAATGACGAGGTCAAGGATTGGATCGACGGAGCCCAAGCTGTGGCTGCGCTGCCAGATGAACCCGAAGTTGCGACCGGCCCGCATTGCACAACGCCCTTCGCCTGTGGCTTCTGTGCCTATTGCAACCAAGGGAATGTGGAGCCGGAGTATCCGCTCAGCTCGCTGCCAAATCTCCATTACCGCAGGCGTGAGCGCATCGAGGCCGAAGGCTATGAGGACTTGAGGGACGTGCCGGATTCACTCCTTGGCGCCCTCCAGAATCGGGTGAAACAATGCTCGGTCTCCGGTGAACCCTTTTTCGACGCCGAAGGCGCGGCGGCCGATCTCGCGCCGCATGGCTTCCCCGCCTATTTCCTCGATTTCGAAACCTCCATGTTTGCCGTGCCCATCTGGAAGGGCACGCGGCCCTATCAACAAATTCCGTTCCAGTTCAGCATCCACATCCTCGACGAAGCTGGCTCACTCCAACACCACGGGTTTCTCGATCTCACCGGCGGCGATCCATCCCTGGCCTGCGCACGGTCTTTGATCGACCTCTGCGGCGACCACGGCCCTGTCTTCGCCTACAACGCCAGCTTCGAGTGCCGGGTGATGGGAGAGTTGGCAGGACGATTCCCGGAACTGGCCGCTTCCTTGAAAGCCATTGTCGCTAGAGTGGTAGATCTCCTGCCCATCGCACGCAACCGCTACTACCACCCCAGCCAGCACGGAAGCTGGAGCATCAAGGCAGTGCTGCCCGCCGCTATCCCCGCATTGTCCTATGAGCAACTGGATGGCGTCCAAGACGGCGGCATGGCGGTCGCCGCCTTCATGGAGGCAATCGACCCGGCCACAACACCCGAGAGGAAACTGGAAATCCAGAACCAGCTCGTTGATTACTGCAAGCTCGACACTTTGGCGATGGTGCGCCTGTGGGAGAAGTTTTCAGGCAAGGTTCATTAACCCATGCAACTTCTCCTCAACTTGCATGTTCCCAAGGGTGGGCGCTTCGTGCCCTTGCTGGAAATCCTAATCGGTCTCCATCGCGAATTGCCATGAAGAGCCTACTCTGGATCACCGATGCCCACCTGGATCACTTGTCCGGCGCAGTTGAGGATGCTTGGTTTGAAAAGCTCGAGAAAACCCAGGCGGACATGCTTCTGCTGGGTGGCGACACGGCCAATTCCCGCGTGTTTTCCCGTATGCTTGGCCGGATCGAGGAGGTGTTTCCGGGGAAGGTCGCGCTCGTCGTCGGGAATCATGATTATTACCACACGAGCATCTCCGACTTCCGCGCAAAACTCGCGGAGCTTCAGAGGACCGGGGTGATCGTTTTCGAGCCCGGATGCCAATCGAAGCCTCTGCAACTTGCCGAGGGCGTCTATCTTTGCGGAAGCGGAGGCTGGGGCGATGCCTCTGCCGGTTATGCCGATGCTGCCGGAATGGAGCTCAATGACGAGCATCTGATCGCCGAACTCAGGACCGGAAACCTGACCGCCCGACTGAGGGAACTTGGCCAAGAAAGCGCGAAGCATCTTCAGAAACAGCTCGCAGCAGTGCCAGAAGGTTCTTCCTGCGTTATCGTCCTCACGCATGTCCCTCCCTGGCCGGAGGCCTCTTGGCACGAGGGGCATAATTGCGATGTGATGGCTCTTCCCCGCTTTTGTTGGCAGGCGGGAGGGAGTGTGATCTCGCAAGCAGCCGAACGGATGCCACAGACACGATTTATTGTCCTGTGTGGGCACACCCACAGCGACGGCATTTGGAAGAAGGGGAACATGACCTGCCATACGGCGGGGAGCGCCTATGGACGCATCAATCATTCCGGCATGATTACCCTCGGCCAAACGGTTTCTTTCCGTGAACTTGACCGCTGATGTGTCCGCGTGTGAGCGGCCGGAGCCGGGCGCAGATCGCGTGAGGTGAACAAATTCGCGCCCGCCGGGAAGAATCGCCTTCCCTACCAGCACCGCAACCGCTATACCTCATCCCGTTAGCCAGCGCTTCGGGCATCTAGTAGGTTAACGGAAAATTGAAAGTTACCTAACTGAGGTGGCAGTATAGTAATCCTTTAGGATCTTGATCATTTTTTCACCGTGCTCGTTGGACGCTACTGGTGTCCATTTAACGTCCTCGCCCTTTGCGGCAACGAACATCAGAAGAAGCTTAATACTCTCCAGTTCCTTCCTGGCTATTTTGTCTGTCATTCGGCCAAACTTGGTGCCAACACTATCATTGCTCTGTTGAGAGTTAAAACTCGCTGAGATCATTGCCAGATTACCAAAAGAATCGAGAGGCTCAATTTCCCACGGCATATCCGAGTTTTGGGGATGGAGATGTTCGATGGAGCGGTTGCGTCTGAAAATATAAAACTTAACCGCAGATGCTTGCATATCGTTAAGTTCTCCCAATTGCTCCTTCTTAGATGCTTTTTCCCAGAGAATATAGTCCAGCTTCCAAAACCAGTAACGGTTGATTTGTGGATACGAAAGCGCCGTAAGATCATCTTCACTAAAGTCGAAAGGATGCCGTTGTGCATCTTGCTGTTTCAATGTGGCAAGAAAGTCCTCTTCGCCTTTTTCCGGTGATTGATTTTGTAGAAACTCTTGATAGGCGTCCAACACCCAACTCTGCCTTTCACTGCCGCTCACATAGAGCATCGACTGAAACTGCCAAATCGGTTTGGGAGTGTATCGGTCGGCATGGTCGTCGGACTGCTGATAAGGGGGGACAGGTCGGTCATCTTCAATGTGAATAATGCATCTGTCCATCCACTCGCGGTATTCCTGCATTACATTAACAAACGTTTCGGCGAAAGTTTGATCCTTGCGGTTTTCTTCCCACCATGCCTTCGCCTTCTTGAACGTTGAGAGCAGATGTTTTGGTTCCCAGAACCCATCGTCAGCAATTTCCATTCTAGCAGTTGGAATGCAGATGCTTAAAGAATGAAGAAGAAATACAGGAAAACGCATCACCAATCGGTTGGAATCGTATATAATATTCGATGTAGCCGGCTCGTTTATGTCCGAGGATTCATCAGGATTTGATAACAAACTTTCCAAGGTTAAATCACTGGAATATATTTCCTTAACTTCCTTCGATTCAAAAGCCTTACTCCCGTCAGAAATGGCATTCCAAAGAGAGCTATACTTACCAAAATACAGTCCCTTCAGAATTTCATGAGCTTCAAGCTGCTTTCCGCCAGCGTTCATCTTCTCAAAATAGAGGTTCAAATCTTTGAGTCGATAACTGTCAGGCAAGAATGCCACAAGCACTGTGGCATTCTCATAAACAAATCTGCTAAATTTCGATAGATCCTCCGGGAAAGGCTGTCCGTCCCGTGGGCGCATCAAAAACCGTTCAAACACATTATTGAATCGACGAAAGTTTGGATTCGCTATACCACCGTTAGCATCAAATCCTTCCGTCCAGATCATTCTCAAATCTTTTTGGTCATGGTCCCGTGCGAAATACCGAATTCGACTGGTCTTTCCGTCCCCTTTAACGATGAATGGCTCCCATAGAGAATCTTGCTTTTGCCTGTGTGAACAAGCTGCCCCAAGAAGGGTTAAAAACGTAATTCGTTGCTGCCCGTCCACTAACTCCCATGTATTTTGTTGTTCGTGATCACTCCTGAATACGGTCAGTGTCCCGATGAAGTAAGTTGTGTTGGCGTGGTAGGCTTGCTCCAGGTCTTCAAGAAGCTGATTTATCTGCTCTTCCTCCCAGACGAAAAGACGCTGATAGAGTGGAACAAGAAGCTCAACACTTCGCATCCACTCAACAGTCAAAAAGTCGGACGGCGTAATTCCGTAGTTAATTTCGGCGAATTTATCAGCTTTAATGCAGTTCATTGATCGTCTCCTGTTACAAAAAGTTCTGCACGTTGTTTTGATTGCTTCACTAGCACAATTGAGATCGACTGCAATTTAGTATAAAGCTCATTAAGCGCACTCCAATACCACTGCTTTGTTCTGCCACTCTTCTCTGGGGTGTATTGCCGCTCAGGTAACAAACACCAATCAAAAAACTGGCCAGGATCGAGAGACGTATCAAGAGCGTAGATACATTCCTTAAACAGATGATTACGGATCTTGTTGGATCCGATCCGATCTTCATTGCGCAACACGGACACAACGTCCGCAATGCAAAAAAGAGCATCATTGAGGTAACTTCTCCCGAACTTGCAGTAAAATAAAAAAAGGAGGGCACCAATACAGTCCCTAAGAATATCCCTACTGTGTCCGGTAAGATGCCTGGTCAGTGCAGTGCAAGCCTCCGTTTTCTGAAAATCCTGCCAAAATAAACGATACTGTTCAGCGTAATGGAAGAATGGTGCGCCGCCATGAATGGCAGAGTTGAACTGGATCGCAAGTGGAGTAAAAAACACGCCGTCAGCACTTGATACTCTTGCGGAGAAGTGAGTGAACAGGTTATGTCCGTCTTGCGCATTAAATACAGGGTCACTGTAACGGCTCCACATTCGTAGGCGATACAACGTTTTATTCAGGACGTCGTCATAACCCTCGGCTCCGGTGGCGTCCCAGCGTTCCGCCATGCATTTAGCGATAGATTCATCACCAATAAACCGAAGATGATGCGCTTTGAGCAAATCATAGTCCGACAATTTCTTGCCAGACGAATTGACCGCATTAAAAAAACTATACGCCAGGTCTTCTGACGCTTCGTTTGGCAAAGTAATGACACTGAATCGGATTTGGTTCAGCAGATCCTCAATTACATCCCTCTTAATGCTAAATGTATTTAACCACTCATCAATTGTTACCTGTGCCCAACGAAGGTGCTTTTGCGCGGATGCAGCCTCGTTCGACGACCCCTTAAAAGACTCCTTAAGCAGCGGCAATGGCCAATCCTTCTTACTCATGCGAAACCCAAGTATCGTGAGCGTCAGCAACCGCTGTTGGCCGTCCACAATAGCCAATTTTCCGCCATCGTCCTTCAGAATTATTGCACCCAAGTGTGTGTCCGGAGTGATTATGCCAGAACCGTTGGACATACGGGCTCTGAGTGTTTCTAGCAAATCAGTTACGTTTTCCTTCCGCCAGCAAAAGCATCTTTGATAGTTGGGGATATGCAATGGCCTACCGAAAAGTTCCTTAAGTGATTGCTGCCGACAAGTCACTCTGGTGCTGTTCCCGATGTCCTCGACAATCGGCTGGGGCGCACCCTTGAATTCCGAAAGTTTTTCCTCGGCCCAAGATGCCTCGACCTCTTTAACAACGGCAAACTGTCCTGCTCCTGCCTTCGTAGCCCTCTGAATGCCGTAGTGATGTACACCGCTAGCCGGTGCCTGTTTTTCATACTGATGCCAACCGTCAACCGTGACGATTCGGTTCCATCCTTTATGATAATCGGGGGGATGTTCGTGGACTGGGCCCGTTGCTACCCCCCATGCAACTAATTGGTTCTGTATCTTTAACAGCAGTGTGTCGTCTTTTTGAATTTGTCCCAATGGCGAAGGCCATCGGGCATCTCGGTGTAGCTCATAACAATTTTGGGATAAGCATTGGCTCAGAATCTCAAACTGATCTGAATACTCTTCAAAATTTCCGATTGTGCAGACGTAATATCTCATATCATTAACTGCCATCCTTTAGGGAAACAGAGTTGGGAATAAGGAAATTCAAGGCAATCAAAGTTTGCCTAGCAGCCTCAGGCGATTTACCGCAAGGGAATTGCTTTCTCGGTGAAGGCCGTTGCAAGAGCCTTGGCCGTACCGGAGGGCGCTTGAAGATCGGTGTTTCGGTGAGGCAGTGATTCGGCGGAAGAGACGCATCTGAAGCCTACGTCTCGTGATTTTCAGCGGATAATTGGAGAGAGTGAGATTCATGGCAAATTAAATGGAGAAAGTGAGATTCATGGCAAATCTTAAGGCGAAAATATCCATCCTGTCCGCCTTGCCAAGGAATTTCCTCAGAAATCTCGTTGGAAGGTCCAGCGGAGGTTTCAGGAGTGGCTGTGCAGGCGCTTTTTTGTCTCGTGGGCATCATTTGGTCGGGATGTCTATCGGGTTGCTGATAGACGGCGGATTTTTTGGCCATATTGTTAGGGCGAGGTAGTACTGGTTGATCTGACGGTTCCAACGCCGCCCGCTCTTGAACAAGCATTTGAAACCAACCAGCGCCATGAAGAGAAATAAGTAGTATCAAGGCCCAGGAGCAAGCCGGTATTGTGGATTTCAAGGGCGTTTTCCAGGACCAGAAATTCCCGGATTCAGCCACAACAAAATTGGGAAATTCATGATCCCGGTCAGGTATTGGCCGGGATCGTGATTTATGATCCGTTCATGGATCATACCATTGATACACCGACCGCCCTCGCCATAAGTTCTTCCGCTCAGGACCCCCCTGCGGATTTCGATGATGATGATGATGTTCACCCGTCACAGCTCACATTGGGTTCGATGCAGCACTGCTTTTTTTTAGGCGCATGGATGCCGAGTCGTTGCATGCATAGGAATGGCCCGAGACGGCCACCCGCCTGATGCATCATCCGTTTTGGACGATGGCCAGCAACTGCCGTGCCCGGCTCACTCCCATGAACCACGAGTAGTGGTTGTAGTCGGAGGCGAGGTTCTCGAAGGGCGCGAGGCCGATGAGGATGACGGCTTTGGAATCTAGCCCCTTTGCCTTGTGGATGGAGGTGTGGCGGATGCAATCGGGGGCGTCCTCCTCCTCGATGCATTCGCGCAGGTTGCGGCCAGCCAGAACGCGGCGACTGCCGAGCGGGCTGTTGGCGATGTCCGACTGCGCGTGAAGAATGAGCGCCTCACCGGGTTCACACAGGCCGGATTTCTGCCAGCGATGGAGGATGGATTCGACGAGGTCGCGGGCATCGGTGCCGGTGGTCGGTTGGTGAATCTCCGGCTCCGGTCCTTCCGGGAGGTGGTCGCCATTGCCAAGCGCGTCGATCATGCCGGCGGTGGTCGGGCTGGAGTGGTCGCGGAAGAATTGCCAGAGCGGCCGGGTGTAGCGGACTACGGGCTGGAGCCTGACGTGCGCCGGTTGAGACCAGACGGCGACAAGTGCCGCCGGATCGAAACGGTCGGCAGCACGGAAGGGTGGGCGTTGGGCGGCATCGTAGAAAATCCCCGCCAGGGAGTCCCTGCGGTCCTTGAGTAAAAGTTGGTAGATGTGCCACCAGCCGCCTGATTCATCCGGACGGGCCCCGACTTCCGGACTCCAACAGGTGTCGTGATCCTGGCCTTCGTCCACGACCAGCGCGTCGAATACCGGCCACTTCGCCCGCAAGGTCGGATCGCGTGACGTTTCGAGCACCAAACGCGGCAGCCCGATTTCGTAAAACGTTCGCACGGTCTCCTTTCCGGCCGTTGGGGCAGGACTGGCGACGGGGCGACCGGCAAGGGCCGGCAGATCAAAGAACAACTCCTCCCAACCGCGGACCACGACTTCACCGCGGTCTATCTGGCGGAGCGCCACGAGGCGGCGCAATTGTGCGGTGAGCGCCTTGTTGTAGGTGAGGAACAGCACGCGGCGACCGGTGCCTGAGGTGGCGTGGCGGAACGCCAGCTCCAACGCGTGCCAAGTCTTGCCGGTGCCGGTGCCGCCATGGACCAGAAGTTGGCGATTTTCGGAAAGTTGGTCTAACAGATCGAAACGGGCGGTGAACTGCCTCTCGAAGAGTTGCTCGGTGTGATCGATGAATGCCTGTTTCTCTTTCGGCAGCGAGCCCTGCCCGAATGCTTCCAGCACGGCCCGGAGTTGGAGAGGATCCACAGTCTTCCCGGCACGCTCACCAAAAACCCGCAGCCAGGTGGCTAGCCAGTTCTCCAAGTCGTTGCCGGTCACAAGCCAGTTGCGCTGGATGCCTTGGAATGTCACGACGTCCGGCGGGGCCACGACACCCGGAACGCACAGCGCCTTTTCAACCCAGGGAGGATTGCCCTTTGCCTGGATGCCGCGAAGGACACCCTGCCACTCGGCAATGAGCTGTTGGATCGGGTCATCACCTCCGACTCCTTCCCATCGACCGGTTTCCGGAAAATGCCTGGGCAGCGAACTCTTCACCTCCAGAACCAGCAAGCCGCCCGCCGGACCAAGCACGAGAAAGTCGCCCTCCCGCTCGGTGCCGTGATTGTCCCGGTAATAGTAACCCCAGACGACGATCCAACGGTACGGGGAATCAGCCAGACGCCGCAACAACTCAGCGACCCGGATTTCGGTCGGGCTGCTTGCGTGCGGCGGGCGGTGAAGGATCCATTCGACCATGGGGTTGCGGTGTGGAAATATCAAATATTCCGGACCAGGGCAACGAGGATGTGAAATGGAAGGTGTGAAATTGGGTCGTCTCTTCGTGACTACCGGCATGAATGAATCGAAATAGCCTCAAACGACGACCCACAATACCCGCCGCCCCGCGAGTTCATCGAGAACTGTCCAGCGACAATTAGAGAACCTCGGCTTCACACCCGGGAACCCCAAATCCCTCCGCGACTACCTCCTCGATTGGAGGGGACACGACGATGAGTCAGAGGAATCGGTCAGCGATGCAATCGCGGATCTGACCCGGATCCTCGACCACCCCATCGACGGCTACGAACGCGATTACTGGATGGAGTGGGACTTCGACTCCCATGAGGGCACCCTACCCAAGGCCTACCACTGTCTGATAGACCTGTCCCTTGAAGGCGGAGAGATTGAGGGTGGCGATGTCCTGAACGGTCCTGCCAGCGGCGGCGGCGATGAAGCTGACCAGAGCTTCGCGCATCTTCCGGCGATTTTCGGGGAGGTGCAGAGGAATTCAAAACCGCCAGTCAAGCGGGCGAAGACTTTGCCGATGTCGGACACGCGGATTTCCCGGCGGACCGGCGTGACGCCATCGACTTCGAGAGGTGCCCAAAACCCGGCGTCGGCGAGATAGCGGAAGGGAAGATCCGGGTTGCTCTGGTCCTTGTGCTTGCGGACGAGATTGAAGCGGGCGGCGAAGCGATCGCGGATGGCCTGGCACCACGGGATGTGGTCTGGCGTGGCGAGCCCCTCGTCGATCAGATCGAAGGCGGCCATGAGCAGCAGAGGCTTGTGCGGCTTTTCTTGCGGCGCGCCTTCCTGAACCGGAGTGGTTCCGACGTTCAGGTCGTAAAGACGTTCGATGGCGGCGGCAAGAAGCACGGCGTGAGAAGAGCGTAATCCTTGCTAGATGGGAAGGCCGAAATGCGGCGTTTCGGTGCTTCTTCCTGCCTCTCGTCTCGCAGTCCACGAACTGGCCAGGACAATTTTCAAGGATTTCCACCCCCCTTCAACCTGGAACCTCTTAGGTGGTGAGGAAGACCACAGAATTCGCCGGAAAGACATCGACTTGCGGGCTGGTACCCGGCATGCTGTGGCTGTTCCTAACAACCCCATGAAAGTTTGTGTTCTCCTCAGCGGCGGAATGGACTCGGTCACCGCCTTTTACGAATCCCTGCTCCATCACGAGGTGGTCGGATGTCTTTCGTTCGACTACGGTTCGAAGCACAACCCCTGCGAAATCCCCTTTGCCCGGCTCCATTCCGAACGGAAGGGCGTGCCGCACCACACGATTTCCCTGGGATTCATGAACGAACTCTTCAAATCGGACCTCCTCCAGTCCGGCGGCGACATCCCGGATGGGCATTACGCCGAGGAGACCATGAAGCAGACCGTCGTCCCGTTCCGCAACGGAATCATGCTGGCGATTGCGACCGGCTACGCCGAAAGCGTTGAGGCGGAGGCTCTTGTGATCGCCGCCCATTCAGGCGACCACGCGATCTACCCGGATTGCCGCGAACCGTTCATGCAGGGCATGGCCCAAGCCATGAAAGAAGGCACCAACGCCCAAGTGAAACTGCTCCGCCCCTTCATAGACACCGACAAAGCCGGCATCGCCCGGCGGGGTGCTGAACTCGGCATCGATTTCGCCGAAACCTGGTCCTGCTACAAAGGCGGGCAAATCCATTGCGGGGTCTGCGGCACCTGCGTCGAGCGCCGTGAGGCGTTCTTGCTCGCCGGAGTTCCCGACCCCACGGTTTACGAACAAACCCCACCGCTCCCGGTCGCTCCCGGCCACTGACCGCGCCATGCTCATCTCCGAAATCTTCCATTCCATCCAGGGCGAAGGCGAACTGACCGGCGTCCCGTCGGTTTTCGTCCGCACCTCCGGCTGCAACCTGCGCTGCGTCTGGTGCGACACCCCCTACGCCTCGTGGAAACCCGAGGGGGAGGAAATGTCCGTCGAGACCATTGTCGAGCGGGTGCTTGCCTTCCCCTGCTCCCATATCGTCCTCACCGGTGGCGAACCGATGATCGCCAAGGGCATCCATGATCTGGCCGCCCTCCTCAGGCAGGCCGGCAAACACATCACCATCGAGACCGCGGGCACCATTTCCCCGGAGGGGATTGCCTGCGATCTGGCGTCGATCAGCCCGAAACTGGCCAATTCCACGCCATCCCCGGAACTCGCCGGCACCGCATGGGTCGAGCGCCACGAAAACACCCGCCTCCAACCCGAAATCCTCCGCCAGTGGATCGACCACTACCCGTTCCAACTGAAATTCGTGGTTTCCGATGCGGAGCAATTGGCGGAAATCGCGCAATTGGCGATTTTTCTTGATAGACCGATTCCGGCTTGCAAGTTTCTTCTCATGCCAGAGGGGGTTACCGTCGAAACGCTTGGGTCCCGCCGGACCTGGCTCATCGACGCCTGCAAGCAACACGGTTACCGCTTCTGCCAGCGACTCCACATCGACCTTTTCGGCAACACCCGGGGAACTTGATCTTAAATGTCCTCGTAAGTCCCTTGGCGCAAACCCACATTTTTCCCATGCCCTACCGCATCTGCAAGTCCATCGACGTCGAAAACGGCCACATGCTTTCCAAGCATCCGGACAAGTGCCAGTTCCCGCACGGGCACACCCGGAAGGTGGAAATCGTGATTGAGTCGGCGGAACTCGATGAAAACCAGATGGTTTGCGACTTCAAAATCATCAAGGTGGCTCTGGAAGATTGGCTCGACCGCTTCGACCATGCCCTTTGCATGAACACCGACGACCCGGCCTACACAGACTTCAAGGCCCGCTATGGCGACCGGGTCATCGGCTTCGAGCACCAGGACCCGACCACGGAATTGATGGCCAAGACCATCTTCGATCACGCGGTCCAAGCCCTTGCCGACTACGCCGGTTCCCCCGGCACCCGCTACCCCTTGCGCCCGGAAGTGCGCCTCGCCTCCGTCCGGGTCTGGGAAACCTCCTCGTCCTGGGCCGAATTCTCCGCCTAAACCCATGCACGCCATCCATTCCAAACTCCCCGACATGCAGGCGACGCCCGACACCCGCGGGATCGCCATCGACCAGGTCGGCATTTCAGATCTCCGCTACCCCATCCAGATTCTGGACCGTGAGGGCAAACCCTTCCCAACGGTCGCGATGATCTCGATGTCGGTCCATCTGCCCCACCACTTCAAGGGCACCCACATGAGTCGGTTTCTTGAGGTGCTTTCGATTCACGAGGGCGAGGTAACCATGAACACCCTGCCTGCCATCCTCCACGACCTGAAAAAGCGTCTTGATGCGGAGGAAGCCCATATTGAGGTTTCATTCACCTACTTCGTCACCAAGAAGGCCCCAGTGACAGGTTCGCCGGCCAAGGTCGGTTGCGATTGCACCTTCCTGGGGACTTCGAACGGCACCAGGGATCAGTTTTCTCTCCGCGTGACCGTACCCGTCACCACCCTCTGCCCGTGCAGCAAGGAAATCAGCGACTACGGTGCGCATAACCAGCGGGGGTACGTGACCTTGGAAGTCGCATCGAAACCGAAAACAGATGGGGGGTGGGAGTTGATCTGGATCGAGGAACTCATCGATGTGGCCGAACGATCAGGGTCCGCCCCGGTCTATGCCTTGCTCAAACGCCCGGACGAACGCCACGTAACCATGCAGGCATACAACAACCCGGTCTTCGTCGAGGACGTGGTCCGCAATGCAGCCGCCCTGCTCAAAGCGGATCCCCGTGTGGCATCTTTCAGCGTCCGGGCCGTGAATCACGAGAGTATTCACGATCACAATGCATTTGCGGCGATCAGCGCAATCCAAGAAGAATCATGACCGAAGGAGCTAAAGTCATAGTTGCGGGTAGAGAAAGTGCCGGCTATGGCGAACTACTTGCATCTGATTCGCCCGATACTGCATGCGTGCGATACTACTTTAGTCCTATTGGATACGAAGACCAACTAGTTCCAACCTCTTTACTTCAGCACACTGTCTTACCCGAAGAAACTAGGTGTTACTGCTGTATTGACAAAAAAACTATCTATGGTCGTGTTTTGGCCCCTCTCGATGGCTATACGGGACTGCGCAATTACTATATTAAATGGGGAGGCCTGCAAAGGCCAGTTCCTGTCAACGAAGCGCATTTCCAAGTAAGATCATATTTACCAGTCCATGAACCAGCGGAGGTTCTAGCGTCATTGTCAAACGAAACACCATTTTTCTTTGAGAACCGCGCCCAGTTACTTCGTCAACTAATTAGGCAAGGTGAATTAGCACGCGGTTTACATGGATTGCTATCTTCAAAAATAGATTTACTCCCCCATCAAATACAGATAGCCAGTTTGGTTTTACGTGATCCAAAAATTCGTTACCTGCTTGCCGATGAAGTCGGATTGGGTAAAACCATAGAGGCTGGGATTATTCTTCGTCAACTGAGCCTCGATACTCCCGGAATAAGAATGGCTGCATTTGTTCCTGATCAACTCGTTCAGCAATGGCGCGATGAACTTAATAATCGCTTTGAATTGACCTCGGTCGTCGTTCTTGGGCACAGCGATTTGTCTAAGCAGGCCCTGATGAATTCCGGTTGGGACATTGTCGTGATCGACGAGGCTCATCGAGTCGTCGCCAATCCAGGAAATAAAGTAAATCCTCTCGCCTCGGCGACCGCTAGAATTTCAAGAGCGACCAACCATCTTCTGCTCCTCTCAGCTACTCCAGTATTGCACCATGACACGGAATTGCTAGCGCTGCTTGAATTGCTGGATCCTGAAAATTATTCACTTGCAGACCTTGATGGATTTCGTGCTCGTACCGAGCAACGTATAACACTTGGCCGCGCCTTCCTTGCACTGCGCAACGCGACTGTCATACCGCTGATTAAACTTAATGCGAAGAAACTCGCGGAGTTACTACCTCTCGATTGCATAGTAAAACAATTTGCTGACGATCTAGTTTCCACTGGCGCGGACGTAAAGTCGATTCATCGGGAGTTGCACTTGCACATCAGCGAAACCTACCGAATTCATCGCCGCCTGCTTCGCACCCGCCGACGTTGGCTAGTTGAAGCGGATTCTCACTACGTGCGCGACGTTAAGGAGCGAGCATGGTCCGAACCGAATGACAAGCCTTACCTGCAACTATGGCAGACGCTCGACGAATGGCGCACTGAAGTTGCGGGGCGAGTAACTCGGGAGGACTACAATATTTGCGCAGAAGAATACATTCGCATTGCCGAAGCCATTGCCGCAGAACCTGAGCGACTAGAGGCGGTAGTCACTAAAGCAATCAGTCGAACAAAGTCGACGATAACCGAAGCACAGCTATTGCGTGGACTTATAAATATAGAGTCAGCAACCGCTATGACAACCGAACGCGCTGGACTCGTCTGCCAGATCCTCCGAGAGCGTATCAACCACGACGGAGAAAACGCTAAATATGTGGTTTTTTGTTCATCTCCAGAAAGCTGTCACGCGATCGTTAAAGCACTTAAACTGCATATTCGCGATTCCTCTATTCGAGTTGCCGATCGAAATACCGAAAGAATAGATGCCGGATCCATAATTTCTAAATTTGCATATGATAGCAGTCGCATTCTCGTGACAGACACTACTGGTGAAGAAGGTTTTAATTTGCAGTTTGCGCGCGTCGTTATTTTCCATGACTTGCCCTGGTCCCCGATGCGCCTTGAACAACGACTGGGGCGACTTGATCGCATCGAGCGTGCAGGGGGTATCATCTGCTTCGATATTACATCAGGGGAGAACGAAACACTTTGCTTGGATGAAGTCTGGCGCCGTGTGCTATCAGAAGGATTCAATATCTTCAATCATTCAATTTCAGACCTTCAACACCTTATCGACGGCGAATTACAGCGCTTGCGAGAACTAGCATTCCTTGGTGGTCCGGAAGCCTTAATCAAAGAGATTGGCGGCCTAAAGATAAGAGTCGCGAACGAACGCGAAGCTATTGAGGAACAGGATGTTGTTGACGGAATGCATAGTCTTTCACCGAATTCATCACTATGCAGTGACTTTGCTCAAGCAGATGAAGAAGCCGAAGTATTTGGGGAATCCATGATCCGCTACCTGCGAAAAAATATCGGACTTCACAGCCATTGGAACGAAGAAAATAATTCGATATCGTTTAAGCTATCCAGAGATGGATCCCCTATAATTCCAGTTGATCAACTCGCTTCTTTGGCGGCAATGCTTAACAAGCCATCCACTTTCTACCGTAATGTAGCGGTTGAGGATGCTGATCTTCAGTTTCTTCGTCCAGGTCACCGAGCCGTGAATGCTTGCCGTGATCTGCTCGCTTGGGATGATCGAGGGCGAGTCTTTGCACTGTGGCGTTACATTGAAGGACAAAGTCACCTGAAAATCATCTTTCGCTGCCTTGTTGCTACTCATGCAGATATTAGGCCATTAACTGCAAGTCTTAAGTCAGAGGGGTGGGATTCCCTTCACTGTGGCGGACTACATCGAATGGTAATTGGGTGGTTTCCAGAATCTGTAACCGAGTTGTTTCTTGACGAAGAAGGAAATCCTGCAAGCGGACTGCTTGTCGAAGCGTGTCAGTATCCGTACAGTCAAAAGACGGACGTGAACCTTGGGAAGGAGCGCGCTTCTTACGTTAGAGATGAAGTCGGCAGTGTAACCTGGCAGAGGTGGTGCACAAGTGCCGCTGAGGCAGCACTGCGAACTGTTTCAACTAGCGATGAACTGAATCGCAGACGTGAGGCTGCTCTAGATGAAGCCGCCGAGCATTTTGCGTTAACCCGAACCCGCCTCTCTGCTCGCAATCGCGCTGGGATTGATACAAAACAACAGACCCATCGAGCGCTCAAATATGAGGAGGAACTTGAGGAAATCGTTACGAAAGTCCTCAACAAACCGGTCATTGAACTTGACACCATTGGTGCCTATTTGTTCTCGTCTAAAAGATTTTGGGAGGTGGATCCATGAAGCTGAATGATTGGTTGAGCGGATCGACATTCGCCGCCCATGCTCGCTTGGCGCGAGCGCTTGCCGACAAGGCGAGCGGAGATGCTGATATTTCGATCCTTTTGCGAGGCGCATTGCGCACTGAAACGCTGGAACGCGGTTATTCATGGGAAATCGAACTACCTGCTGAATTGGCAAAAAGACTATCCCCAATACTGCAACGTACAGGAATCGATTTTGTGGGGGAGGGGGCGTCCCGTGTGCGAGCCAGAGATTGGCATCCAACGTGGCTTGCAGATACAGATTCAGAGGAAATTGATGCTGCTTTTCTCCCTAAACTGCGCCGCCCCGATGAGTCATGTATCGGCGACCCAATACTTGGCACTCTAGATATGACGCATTATACATCTACAGCACAACGTGATGCTGTGCGTGCCGTATTTTGCGCAGCGCCGTCCGACACTCTCGCAATATGCCTGCCCACTGGATCAGGCAAGAGTCTGTGTGCATTCCTTCCGGCCATGCTGCCGATGAATGAGGAGAATGCGACCCGAGGCGTCAGCGTGATAGTCGTTCCAACCGTTGCGCTCGGCCTCGATCTGGAAAGCCGCTTGCAAGAGCGGGTTGGGCACCAAATTGCTTACCGTCCAGCAAAGAAGGAAGAAGCAGAAGCAATCCGCCACCGGTGTGAAGCCGGTGTCCAAGGTCCGCTCATCGTTTCTCCAGAAGCGCTCACCGGTGGGCTCCTGTCTGCTCTGCGAAAAGCGGCAGAGGCCAATTGGCTAAGGTATTTTGTAATTGATGAGGCGCACATGGTTTTGAGTTGGGGCGATGAGTTTCGTCCGGCTTTCCTTCATTTGGCCGCGTTACGCCGCGACCTCGCACGGCGCTCTCGGCGGGGTTTCGTGACGTTGCTGATGTCAGCGACGCTAACCGACTACCACCTGCGTTGGTTACGTGCGATGTTCGCTGAGGAGGGGCGCTTTCGCATCGTTCACGCTACACGATTGCGTCCTGAACCTGCCTTTTGGATGGCGCGCGCGGCAAATGAAGACAACCGGCAACAATGGATTGAAGAAGCGATCTTCCGCTTGCCGCGTCCATGTATCATATATACCACCCGCCGTGAGCTATGTGACCGCTGGTATGCGCGCCTCGGTGAACTTGGCTTTCGCCGGATTGGAAAGATGCATGGAAAGACAAACGACGAGGCTCGCAGTCGCCTCCTCGCTGACTGGAACGCTGACAAGATTGACATCGTGGTCGCGACCTCGGCATTCGGACTCGGCGTTGACAAGCAGGACGTACGCACAATCATCCATGCGCAGTTGCCGGAGTCGGTGGATCGATTCTACCAGGACGTGGGTCGATCGGGTCGGGACGGGCGGGCGGCAGTTTCCCTTCTTGTAACGACCCCGCAAGACTGGGCGGAGGTAGCCGGGATAGGGAAGCCGAAGTTCATCTCAGCCCAGTATGGCTTGGATCGTTGGAAACGGATGTATCAGGAGCGCAAGACGCTCGAAACGACCCCGCAGACGATTCTCGTCGATCTTAATGCAGCACGCGAACTCGACATGCGTGGCGACTACAATCGCAACTGGAATGTTCGGACGCTCCAACTGCTACAACGCGCTGGCGCACTCGAATTCGTGAGTCACAATGAGGAAGACTACGACCATGCCGCGGTACGTCCGAGTTCGGTTTCACACACTGAACTCGAGTATTGGAATGACACGATCGAACCGCTGCGCAGTGAACTCATCGCCGATTACCAGCACACTCGCCGTTTGCTCGACCGTCTGGTGAAGCCATCAACCACCTGCCTCGCGGAGCAATTCAAGGCATGCTACACAAGCAAGTCGTTCGGACTTGATGTGATTACCGCCTGCGGCGGTTGCCCTGCTTGCCGAGCGACGAGGCTTGAACCCACGTGCGGCAAAATTATTGCACGTCGCGTTCCTACGGAACCATTACCGGGACCGGAGCCAAGCAAAGAACTCTTACGCCTGCTCGCGGGCAAACCCGTCGCCCTAATCGGTTATCCACCTCGCTTGGAAGAGGTAGCGTTAGGTGCAAGGCTAAGCGAATTGTTCTGGTGGCTCGCCAGCCAGGGTGTGCGAAATTTCGTCGCTCAAAGGTCGCTCGAAACAGCACTCCGCGATCTAGTCTCCCGCAGTCCACATCTCATCTGCTTCCTTCACCATCACCCACCACGCGCGCTTGATGTGACCGCATTGCAACCAACCGCCATCGTCCTCACGCGCCCCGAACCGACTTGGTGGGAGGAATTTCACGGCACCCTTCACTCCCGTTCGGTGCCAACCGTGCTGATCGCTCCTAGCGATCTACGGTGTCCTGATCACCCCGGGCGCATCGTAAGTGACGTGCTGGATGGGGTGTCAATCGAGCTTGCAGACTGGGAGAACCGATTCGTCGCATGAAGATATACACAACAGTAGAACCGGTGCCGAGTCGTATGCTCGCAGTCGCGCGTCTTCTTCTCGCTACAGGCCCAATGCCGGAGGACGAACTCATTCCGCTCCTCCAACCGCGTGAGAATACCGGAATGGCAACGAACACGCTCAATGCGGCCCTTGAATGTGGCCTCGTGATTCGGGAAAAGAAGCAGTGCAGGTTAGCGACTGGCCTTTTTGCACAAGAACCGAAACTCACTGGACTCGACGCGGTTCTGCCGCTCGTTCTCTCTCGCTTGTTGCTCGCGCCGAAAATCGGCAGCGACTCGAACAACTTCGCGACGCTTTGCGCCTGGTTGTTGTACCAACCTGTGCTCACGATGCCAGTTGATCGGGGCGGTCTTAAAAACACGATTCAGGGGCAAGGCTTATCGCTAAACGAACTCCAGGTGCAGAGCGATGCGCGTTGGGACAACGTCATCTATTGGGCACGTTACCTCGGCTTGGTTCGGCAGATGCGCGACGAACCGTGCGCGGGCCTGGTTCCAGATCCAACACTCTTCTTGCGTCGGCACCTCCCAAAACTATTGCCCGCCGGCGAAGAAGTCGACGCGTCTACATTTCGTCGGCGGTTGGGCACATTATGCCCAGTGCTCGACGGTGGTTCGGTGCGAGAAGCGCTACTGGCGCGGATTGCCCCTGAGTGGCCGGAGCAGCAAATCTCTGATTCGCTCGCCTTTGCAATAGCGCGCTTGGAACACAGCGGAGAGATCCGCGCGTGGTGTCCGGATGACCAGCGATCCTTTCTCCTCACGCCCGCGCCTGCTGATCGAAAAATCGCCTACCTCGCTCGCACACGATGACTCCGCCCGTCAAATTCCCCAATGTCGTCTGCTGGAATCCTGCCGCGCGTCTCGACGTGACGAACACTGTCGCGCTGAGCGTGCTTCCAGCAATTTTTGACGCCACGCATTTTCCCAGCCCGATTCATCGTCTCAATCCGGCGACCATGCCGCCAACCACTGCTCCGTATTCTGAAAGTGATCTGCTATCCGATTTTCTAGGCGCACGTCACGAGCGGTTGTTCTGCGTTGCGGTTGGCGACTCGGGCACAGGCAAATCGCACCTCATCCGCTGGCTATGGCAACAGGCAGAAACAAAAGTGGCAGAGCAGTGCCACATCGTGCGCATCCCGCGGCACGCGGCGAATCTCGCCGACGTTTTGCGACTGCTCACAAAGGATTTCCACGGTGAAGTAGTCGCACGAATTCAACGGGAAATCGAACGCACGATCGACCTCACTCAGCAGGGAGCGATGGTGAAAGTGCTTAATGAACTCGCCTTCGTGCTCGGTCCGGCAAACCGTGAGCAGTCACAATTCCTGTTTCCCGATGACGAAATGCATCGGGACGTGATTCTTCCGTTTTTACCCGCGATGCTGGGTGATGCGGCCATTCGCAATCATCTAAATCAGCGAGGCGATGCCAGCATTATCGCCCGACTTGCGAAGCACGTGATGGGCAGTCGCGAGGAGAGACTCGATACCGCCCCAAATCTCAAGTGGGGCGGCGATGATTTGATCTTCCCAGTCGCAGCTACGCGACTCGCCGGTGCTGAGGCAAAGCAACTCGCCGAGTGGTTACTCAACGATGGACACGCGCGTGCTTGCACCGCAGAAGTGCTCAATAACGCGCTCGCCGAAGCCTGGCCTGCACTGGTCGGTTTGCAACGCGGCAATCTGCGCGGCGCGATGCTTGAAATCCGCCGGGAACTCAAAGCGTCGGGCAAAGAGTTGCTTCTCTTTCTCGAAGATTTGTCGGTGTCACAGGGCATGGACGCTGAGTTGATCGAAGCGCTAATCGTAAAGCCCTCGGAAGAGAACGGAGAACTCTGCGTCCTGCGGAGCATTGTCGGTGTCACCAGTGATGACTTTCGCACCATGCGGTCGAACATCCTAAGTCGCATTGATCTTGCTGTGACCTTCGATGTGCGCGTGGATGCTGACGGCCAAGGTGGTATGAGCGATGCTGATCTGGCCGACTTTGCCTCGCGTTACCTCAATGCTTCACGATATAGCCTCGATGAACTCGACGCTTGGCATGCTACCCGGTCTGATGACGATGAACTTCCGAGTTTTTGTGAGAAATCTCTTTGTCCGAATCGCTCAGAATGCCACCGAGTTTTCGGAGATGTAGAGGGACGAGGGTTGTATCCTTTCAATCGCGCAGCGGTAGTTCGACTCTATCGCAATCTCGAAGGGGAGGAGCGCACAGCCTTCAATCCGCGACTTCTCGTCAAGAGTGTGATCCGCGAATTTCTCGATAAAGCCGATGAACAACTTCCATTGCGATCCTTCCCCGGAATGAATCTCCGCGAGTGGTTCCGGTTGCGGGAAGTCGGTGCTGATGTAGAGACGAGACTGAATCAGAATCACCGGACACTCGCGTCGCGCGTGCGAACGGCCATAGAGATCTATTCGGAGCAACCCGGACGTGGTCAGTTGCTTGACGATCTAGCGGAGAAGTTTGGATTACCGGGGGAGGCCGGAACAATTAGTGGTTCAGGTTCCAAGCCGCCCCAGCCTAAACCGCACTCTGAAGCGCCCAATGGGTCGACCCCACGGCAGGACGCGTTCGATGTTTGGTTCAATGAAAAGCAACTCGACGATAGCGACCTCAACCGGTGGCGTAAAGCCGTCTTCGACGCGATGAATGGCGCACGAGAATGGGATTCCGACCCGCTAGGACCGTTATTCTTCGAGCGCTTCGCACGTAAGTATATTCACTTCGTGGGTCAGCATCCGAGCCAAGCCGGCGATGTGAACATTGTCGTAAAGCCAAGCGCAGAAATCGCCGTGGCACTGCGTGGTTTGGTCAATGGCTTTCGCAACCCGGACGAAGCGCTCTTTGCGGCGCATTTCATTGATGAATGGACTGAGGACGTGTGCCGAAAGCTTCGCAAAATTGTGCGAACGCCAGGAACGCCGAAACCGCTTACCGCAGCAGTGCATCTGCTCGCGCTAGGTGCGCTCATGCGTGGCAATGTGCCAGAGGAGTGCGGGCGGCAAAAGTTCTTAGAAGCGATGTTCGAGAAGTGGCCAAGCACACCTCCTGCGACCGTTGTTGGTGCGCCAGCGTGGAACCAATTGCAGGAAGCGTTTCACCGATGGGGCCCTAAGTTGCGCGAATGGCTTCTACGGCAGATCGGTGGTGGTAAGGGTGGTCAGGTGGGCTCCGTGATGATCGACACCGCCCAAATCCTTGATGATGTCGAGTCTGCAAAGCGTTTGGTGCGCATCGATTTCGCGGCCGACTTCGGCAGCGAGTGGGACAAAACTTTCTATGAACCCGTGCTGGAACTGGCGCGCCGGGTGACCCAACACCTTGACCCGGCGATTGAGCATGGCATGGAGTATTGCCGCCAGTGGCTCGCGCTTCTCGATGTTGCCCGTGGCGAGTATTCGCCACGTGACCTAGGTGACCTACTAAAAAAGGCCTTCGCCAGTGGTATTGCTGCTGCTGCGTTTAACAACCCGCGCGTTAGTGAATACGCATTACGTTGCGAACAGATTGCCAATGGGTCGTTGGACAAACACATTCAGTGCGTTCGAAAGGTATCTTCCAACAATGCCCGCAATCACCGCCTACGAGAACTCGCGCAACTCGATCGGTGTGCGCTAAATGAGGCGGCTGAGACATTGAGATTCGCTCAGACAGAGTTGCAAAGGGCCAACGAGTTACTTGAACGTAAACTGCCACCAAGTGACGGGGACAGCCTTGAGAACTTGGAAGCCCAAGTGCGTGGAAAACTAACCAAACTTCGTGAACAATTGCAAACCCTCGTGAACGATTCCCCTGATGAGTGAAACAACTGAACCCACTTCTCTTGCTGCCCTCGCTGCACAGGTGCAAGTAAACGCCGACAGATACGAGCGAGGTTGGCATGGTGAGCAATTCGCCAAGCAATTGCGAGATCGCGTGACTCAACTCGATGGATTGATCCAAAGCGTTGTAATGCTATCCGAACATCGAAAAGCCGTTGTTACGGCGGATCCCAAAGCGCGCGTGCCAAAGCGCCGCCTCAATCCAGCAATCAAGAATATCGAAAAACTCGAATCTACGGCTGCAATCGATATTAATAAGATTGTCGAAACGAACGCCCTGGATGCCGCCAACCTAAAGGAAGCGCTACAGGAGGCCAAGCAGGCATTATTTGAAAACTGGCAAAAATTCGCGAAGGCACCAAAAGATATCACTGCTGCAGACGCACTCGCTGATGTTCCTGAACTCACGGAAACGGTGCGTAAACTCCGGACGATCCGGGAGCAACTCGAAATCCAAGCCAAGCAACTACCTGCAAATTCCAAGGTAGTCGCAACGGTGCGCACTTTGCAGGAGAACCTCCGCACGCTCAACAATACATTGCAAACCCACGGTTATGCTGATGAAGTGCTCGCCTTCCTCGCACAGACGCGCGTGGTCAATCGGGGAGTTCCGCTAGCGGATTCGCTCAAGAGCCCGAAAATTCGAGAATGGCTTGAATCGGGAAAGAACGCATCGCAGTTTGTCATCCTGCACAAATCCACCTTGAACGTAAGTTTGCCACTACGTACCTAAATCAACCCGAAATTGCCATGAATGAGGAACTACTTGCCGTCCTAGAAGCACTCTACGCCCTTGAGGGTGAACGTCTGGTTCGTAGCGATTTCAACGGATGGGTAACTCCAGATGAAATCGCCGAGCAACTAGCGGACACTGGATCGCCAATTTTCGGGCTGAACTGGGTTCGTGCGCGTTTAGACGAACTGTGGATCGCGCGCAAGATCCTCCTCATTCCGATAGAGGATGTAGAGCCAACAAGGTTTGTTGATGCCGACCTAATTGCTTTGGATCGACATGAGGACGCAGATGGGCGATTAAGACTTGAGGCGGACGATGTGAGGGGAGTCGATAGCTCCGATTACCAGCAAGTTGCTATCCACGACGTAGAAACACCGATCAAAGTCCGTTCGCGTGTGGCCGAAATTGGACGCCTTTTGTCACAGAATTATTTGCGATTCGGAATGGCTCCAGCGACAGGCGTGATCCGTTACGAGCGCCGCCCTCAGCAGCGTCCTCGTCGCACATTTCTCATCAGCGAAGTTAGAGCTCAATGGCGCGCACAAATCGAAGCGGGCGAGTTGATCGTGCAGACCGTTGAGACAACCCACTGTTACCGATTGCGTACAAACGTACCCAAAGCCGAATTGGTGCAGGCGATGGAGGCTGTGATGCAGGCGCTGGCCGAACGTCTCGGGCCAGGCCGAGATTGCCTTGGTTCATTTCAAGTTACGTCCGTGGCCGCAACCCTTGCCGGACTCTATAGTGACGAATATCGAGCAGAGTATGATGCGCACGTTATCACCGCCGGCGTCGGTTCTGGCAAATCGTTCGCCTTCCAACTTGGAGCCCTCATTCACACAAGCACCTGCGTCTTGCGTGGTCTGTCAGGCATGCGTGTGCTCCTCATCTACCCTCGCGTGGTTCTGGCGGCAAATCAGTTTCAAGAATTACGTGAGTTGGTTCGCCGAGTTGCTGAGATACTGGGGATTACCCTACGAGACCCGTTGCTGGATGCGGGTAGCCAACTGGCGCAGCAGTTAGGAATCGGCGAGGTGCCAGGCGCTCTGTCTCAAGCGATGCAGCAGGCCTACGGATCTGGGAACTACCCAATCATAATCTCCAATCTCGATACTCTAGCCAACCGCCTCGCCCACCCGGAGGCCGCGCGAGGTCTGGTCGAGCATCTCGATCTAATCGTCTGCGATGAACTCCATCTTCTTTCTGGTCTTTACGGATCACATTCGCGAATGCTCCTTAAGCGATTAGGATTGCTCCGAACGATGTGGCAACTACGCACCCGACACGTCACTGAACCCTTTGAGGTTCTACTGAATCGTCGCAAACAGATCCGGCACGCCTATTTCGTGGGGGCCAGCGCCACGATAGCAGCACCCAAGCAACACGCGGGTCGCCTGTTTGAGTTGAATCAGGATCGAGTGCTCGCTGTGGACGTAAGCGACATAGAAGATACTGGTTGGGTGCATCATTTCTTCATCAGGCAGAGACCCGAGGTAAGTACCATGTCGGCGCTCGTAAATGCAACCGCGGCGCTCATTCACAATCGCCGGGATGGAGTATTTCGTGAATATTACCAAGAGCGAGTTGAGCAAGGCACGCCTCAACCGGTCGGGATGGATCAACTCGGCAATCCGATCCAGGGTGGGCCAGTATTGACAGTCGTTCCTCGCTCCCCGGAACTTATTCACAAGACCATTGGCTTTTGCGATTCACTCGACGGAGTCGGTCGCTGGGCCGATCTCGTCGCGGATAACGAAGGCACCAAGGCGAAGGGCGTTGTGTCGCCGAACCCAGGGAGTCCGGACGCTTATCCTTACTTTACACGCTTTCAGGAACCTCTTTGGAGGCAGGTTCACCAGCGATCGTTTGCAGCGAGACCGGAAAGATGGATTGGCGTTTTGCGGCAGCATTACGGAACTCTCTGCCGACAGTGCAAGAAGGGGCATCGATGCTCTATTCCGCGGGTTCCGACTGGGTTGAGCGCCGCGGGCCAAACTGAGTTTGAAGCGCTGTGGGATTTTTCACTCTCTAACGGAACGTCCAATGGGAGATCGTATCTCTCTCGACTTGGTGTATCAGACGAGAATCTTGGTGCAGGATGGTTCACGCCGGTGCGAGAGGCAGGGCAAGCGGAAACACTCTCCAACCTCGATGATTGCGCGTTCTTTCGAACTGGACTCTGCTGGTGGTGGTCGATGGATCACGCCGGCAGTAACGCTCCAGCGCCAGCGAGTGAGCAAACCCCCCTGAACGGGGTTCGCATGGCCGGACAACGTGCGGATCGGCGCCACCACTTTGTGAATGGAATTCGACTCAGTCGCTTCACATCAGAGACAAAAGGCGACCTACTTGCGTTGAACACCATCAACGACATCTTCCGCGGTCCTGCACGATACGTTCTGCGCGATATGGACTACGGACACTCGCAGCAGGAAAACAGTGTCTTTGTCATCGGTTCTCCACGTCTCGAAGTGGGAGTGGACCTTAATCGGGTCAGGGATGGTATTACCTATCGAGCGATGCGCGATCCTGCGAGTTTACAACAGAAAGTGGGGCGAGTCGGACGAGAGCCTGGATCCGACAGCGTTCTTGTGCATCTGGTGACGCAAAACACGAGGGATCAATACTACTTCCGAAATCCAACGATCGCGCTTGATCCTCAATACCTCCAAGCACTGCCCCTTCACGAAGACAATAGAATAGTCGCTCGCCATCATCTGTTCATGGCGATCGTCGATTTCCTAAGTATTCAGGGGGCAGAACCGGGGAGCGCTGCGATCGCGAATCGTGGTGATCGTATCGCTTTGGTCAACGATCACTCACAGACGCCCGCCTTCAGCGCGTGGGACAGCAAAGTGCAGGCAGTTTATGATTTCCTGTTTGGGCAACACGCAAAAGTCGCTCAGAATCGGGAGAACCTTCAAAATTATCTGCTTTTACTTGGCGCAACGGCGGCGGATTTGACTCACCCAGAAGCGGCAGGGGTGCTTACGGCAGCGGATGCTCCTATGTCTCAGGCCATTGGCGTGATTGACCTTTTCAAACACGAATTTGGACCGAATTTCTTCCTAACGGAGTTGCCGAGACCCGGACTCGCTCCCGTGACACTCGCCTGGGCTGTTACCGAAGAAATGGTACCCTTCCAAGCGGCTCCAGCCAACCTGCCCCGGCATCGTGAATTTCTGCGCCAAATTGCTGCTGAAAAGGCCGATGGTGGGGGGAGGGCGGTGCAATATCGAAGTTATTTGCGCGACCTTCTGGGACAACCACTCTTCCGGCGTGGCATGCCTTCGAATCGTTTGCCAGGCAATCATCCCTTCGTCTGGACCCCAAACTTCTTTCAAGCCGTTGGCGTAGAGACGGTCCGTTTGGTCGAGGTTGGCGGGCAACAACCTCGCGAGCGTGGTTACGAATCGGTTTCCCTCAGTTTGGCTTTGTTAACCCCTGGCACTGTGACCTATCGTTATTCAAGCACGCCATTAAAAGTCCCGGTTGGCGCACATCACGCTGTGGCAGCGCCGAACACCCTCGGTCACTTACTACAGATGGTGGTGCTTCAGACGGGCACATCTGAGTATTTCGAAGCAGCAGCATCATGCACCGACATCGAAATCGATGATTTACCACCAGATTTCGTTGGTAATGGGCCGGTCAAAGTCTTTACGCCACGACAGTTAGCGCTAATAAAATCCGATAGCGAACCGCGGGTATTGCCGCGCGCCATGGGGGAAGGACTGCTGGTTGATGGAGACAGTCGCCCCGTTCCGCAGGGGCAGGCTTTCGTAGGGAGCTATACTCTACCGCAACCTCCACGATCGTTTTCGCTTCGCTGGTATCGCTTGGTGCCTTCAAGCGGGCGAACTGCGGTGGAATCAGGCTTTCAACGCCTTCTCCGTAAACATGCCACTAACCCTCCGGTCTTTCCATTCCCTCTGGTTTTCTCGATGTTCTCGAGGGTGGACTTCGACCCTCAATTGGAAATCACGGACTACGTGTGGGGCTTGGATCGCCAGTTCACCTCTCGGCGCGCAGATGCGGCGCGACTCGTGTATTGGCGTCAGACAGAGGACAATACGCCTGCGCCAATGTCTCTCGGACATCAATATATTGCTCCGGGACTGATTTTCACGGTGGATACTTCACCGGATTGCGCCGCGAGCACCTTCCTGGATGAATCGTTTGGGCAACCTGGTTCAATCGTATATCAGACGTTGCTTCCACAGATCCTGCAGCGCTTTATTGCAGAGTATGGACGGGTAGCAGTTGGTGGATGGTATGCCCCTCCGCGTCCGTCAATTTTCGTCATTCGGAATCTGCGCACCATCATCCTCTTTCACCTACTAGACCGCTGGCACGAGCCTGGATCGGAGTCCGCTCCACAGACCCCTCCAGCCTTCACCTTGGAGCAACTTGCGGGATGTTTCAATCCCAACCATCCAAACTGGATCAGCCCTGTGCGATTTTCAGAAATCTGCGGAGTCATAGCTCCGATTCACGAGCCACCATCGGTTCCAGATCATCTACAGACATTGCTAGATACTCGGGCCAATTTCGACGCAGCAACAGCACAGGTTGGCTCATTAAACGCCGACTTCTTCCGGCGTGTCGCGCTCGACTTGTTGTTAAATTCGCTTGGCTTGTCGCTTCATGCAGCGGCACTTCGACTCTCCGGTGCCGAGCGAGAGAACGTCGGGTATTTCTACCGCCAGCGCGAAGCTACCGCGGAATTGTTCTTGTTCGATAACGACGCGTTCGGAAACGGCACTACAGAACTCGTCCGTGATCACTTTTTTGTTCCAAACGCCCAAAGGGCACTCGCAACGCGCTTGCGAATGTTGGGGCAACAACCCGACCCTTTGCCAACGAAGGATTTTGCGCGCTGCTTTGAAGAGGAACTCCACGAATGCGGGAGTAGCCAAGCGGCACACCTTGCATTTCACAATCTGATACCTGAATCGAATTGTTGGCAGGGATTAAACGCGGAGTTCCAAGGTGAGCGCCAGCGAGTTGGCTCTCTTTACGATTTCCTCCGAGTCGAACTTGGCTTGGACTCCTTTGATCGTCTTGGCATCGTTCACTCATGCCCGGAATACATCGCCCAATTGAGTGCCGTGCGTGGCCAACCTTTGGTCGGGAGCGCTCAATTTCCCGTTTTCCAGGCGCTGGAATCAGCATTTGGTTTCTGTTTGTCAGGCTGTGTGGGTTGCCTTGTGGCACCGGAAACGAATCTGCACGGCAGTCTAGCGGCGAGAGAAACTGTCAACAAAGTGCTCCTTGATGCCTTTTACCGCCGCACGATTTGCGAAGTTAATACGCCTGGTGCCGTCGTATGCTACCCTGCGACTGGTCCATCTCGCACCTGCGAGTGCGCAGATTGGACGTCCGTCATGGCGTCAGCGCTCGCGCAGGATGCATCCCCGCTGTCCATCGAGTTGATGCTGCCCTCCGGCAACGCTGGAGAGCAAGTTGTGACCGTCGTCTCGCCACTCGTGACTCGAGGAGCGATCCCGCCAGTTTTTCGCCCCTCTTGGGATCCGGTGATTACGCCGACTCCTCGCGTTAGACCAAGAATGGATTACTAAACTTACTATGGCCAATGTCACAGCAATGGAGCCGCAGGTTTTGGTCGATTTACTTGCGCCCAATTTGGAACACTGCCAACTCGTAAGCCTGCCACAGGATCAAAGAACCATTACGGTAATTTCACCTTGGCTTACGGACATGGAACTTGCGCTCCATCCTAGCGGTCATCATTCCAGTCTTGGATTAAAAGGGAATGCGCAGAGCCTGCAGTTGAGCGAGGCACTTCGCTGGTTTTGCAAGCAGGGATGGCAGCTAAATTTGGCGGTTTTGCGCTACGGAGATTCGTATTGTGGGTTAAAGAAAGATCCAATTCATTTTCAACGCGAAGTTGGAGTATTGCGTAGCCTTCTGTTGGAGGGAGCAAACATCTTTTTGTGTCCTGGGTTGCATGCCAAAGGTATTGTTACGCCACTTGGCGTGGTGACTGGCACGACAAACTACACACACAGCGGCCTTCACCTACAAATGCAAAACGCATATTATTTTCCATATAACCATACGGAGTTCATTAAGACGCGTACCCAGTTGCTTGCATTTCTTAGGCCAGAGTGGCAAAGCATTGATATTCCTTGATTAATTTGGAAATCTCACCATAGAGCTAATGAACTTAATACGCGTGCTATTTAGCATCACCAATAACGCTGGATTCGCTACTTACTAAGTAGCGTAATTATTGCCACATCTTCCGAAGGGAGACTAGTAAGTGATTTGCTACCAATTGGCAATCCTTCGGAGTGTTTTGAACTTCATTCCACTTGCGTGAGACCCCTCCGCCGAATTCCCAGAATCCGCTGGTCCATGCACAATGCGAACGGATTGATTCGATGCATTCTGCAAATACATTGCCAAGAGGACTTCCGATTTTTCTATGTCTGTCATATGCGGCGTCCATTATATACCCCAAACTGGTGATCCCCACACCATGCGAGAGACGTGACTTTCTTGGTGGCAGATTCCATGCTTCTGGGAATGCTTGCCCCACGCGCTTCCAAAATTCACAAATACAATCGTACATTGCCTTCTCTTTCGTATCTCCGGGGGCATCGATGGATACACGATATAAAGCTCCATCCTGAAGACTGTTGGATAGCATTCTCAAAACAGAATTATCCTGGATATACCCATCCGGAGCAGTGGGAGTTTTGATCGTATGATAGAATGGCGACGTGGGGCTTTGATTGAGTTGATGAAGAAGCCCTGATGGAATCCTTTTTTGCTCCAGCGCACGCGAGAGCACGGCATCCGTCCCAGGAAGAAGTTCATGAATCAAGCCCTTTGGGAGAGGTTTTGTGGAGTTCACAAGAATAAATTGTTCGCGCTGTTCATGCTGACTCTCGGTCAGGAACGCAGTGACGAAGATGGGGAACGACTCAATCCGTGCGTCGCGTAGGGCAGCGCAACGTTGCTGACCATCGACGATCCATCCCGGCTTAGCGTGAGACTCGGGCGGAATCGGTATTTCGAGTTCGCCGGTTTGGGCGTTTACTGTAGCTGAACCAGACTTGTGGAATTGGACGCTTTCATCGAATGCAATAACGATGGCATTGGGCAACATTGGATTTTCGGATTCCAGATAGCTTCGTATTTCAGCGATATGTGACTGGACCTCAGGCCTCTGGTAGCCAATCAATTCGAAGTCTTCTCCTCTTCCAATTCGAGAAATCTGCGCGATCGAGTGAAGTTCCTTGCCGTCAATGGCGAAGGTATAGAGACGGTGATTTCTTCCCTGACTAATAGCAATGCAGGGCACGCGAAGACTTTCTTTTCTCTCTTTCATATGGTTGCTTGGTTGGGTCGAAGGTTTATAAGTTTCTGGTGAAGCACAAAGAGGTTGTGAAATCCACGCCGGCGGTTTCGGTCCGCCCCGCGAAATATTACTACATGCACGCCTAGTTTCCGACAAACCGAACAGGGGCACTTCTCCCATGGGCGGGAAGCGAGTGTGTGCCTGTAGCGCTCCGAATCGTCCTTTTTGCCATTCCACACGCTTTCATACGATTTGAGCGCACCAACGGTCGCGGTCAAATCGCCATTCCCATTTGCATAGTCTATCACCGAGTCCATGCAGATTCTCTCCAGGCGGAGCGCTTCGGAGAGATCAATTCTTCCGGCAAGAATGTTTCTCCTCAATTGAGGGTTGCCGTCTACTTGAGGGATACGAACCGCCGTGAATGCCCCATCATGTGTGTGGTAATTGTATTTGTCATCCATGAAGGCCTGCTTGAGTGGTGCGGTGCTGTCAAGACTGACAACTCCGTTTGCCGCGAAACTTTCGAAACATTCCAGACGCGAAATTCCAAGGAGATGAAGACGTGTCTCTTTCTTGCGGACAGTCGCAATGGCGTTCAGGACATCAAGAATCTCAAGTGTTTTGAGCGGTACTAGGCCACCAATGGCGATATAGTTGTAGCCCATTCTCTGAAGGTTAACGACTGCATCTCGGTAGCTTTCTGGGTCCCAACCCTGTGCCGCTCCAATGGGCGTGAGGTGCTTGAGGATCTTGGCTTTACTGCGAAAGTCCGCAGCAAGGTCGAGCGTCATCTGATGCCGCTTCTTCCAGTCCTCAGGTATTTCCTTTTTGGGGTCTGTCTGGTAGCCGAGGATTACGTGATCAAGCGAGATTCCGTAGTCAAATCCACACTGTCCATAGAAATCAATGACTTCATCAACGGTGAAGGGAGGTTCGGGCTCGGATACAAAGCTGAATGACCCGCAATCGCCCATAGCTGACAATCTTGGACGTTGTTCTGTCGCCTCGAGACGGAGAAATTTATGAACGCCGTTGTCCATGAGCGCGCGAACCTGCCCGAAGGAATAGCGTGTGTTCTTATTTCGCCCATCAACGACTGCTTTAGAGAGTAGCATTCCATCGTAAGGGGGCGTTTCAAATACCTCGTGAGCATATTGTTGCGACCGCTGGCGACTTCCATTGTAGGTCCTTCGCTCAGTTTCAAAATCGAAGGATGGATCGACCAAATCATGGCTGTCTGGAAAGTAGAACCTCATGATGATCTATCTGTGTGATGATTTTTCAAGATACTTGCGGACAATATAGTTGGATAGAACAGACAGGTGTTTTGGCACATTCTGGAGGTCGTCGAAACGGATCCCACCTAGTTCCTCCCAATTCCCAGAGGTCCAACGACAGTAGGGTGCCACAAATGCCAATTCCCGTTTGAACTCCTTGACAGCATTGCTGTGAAGTCCATTCCCCGATGAGATCATTCGGTCCATCAATTTTCCCATTGAGCGAATGCCTACACCGTGCATAAGGCGGCTTCGTGTAGGGGGCAGTGCCCAGGCCTCAGGGAATGTTTCCTTGACGGCCATCCAGTAGGAGACCAGAAGGTGCCAAATGGCATTGTGGTCACACTCTCCCGTGGCAATGTTTCGATACGGGAAGAAGCATCCGGATGCCTGCGTGAGGCTCTCTTCAAGCATTTTGATGACGACGGTATCCGTCACGACGCACTTCTTTTTTTGCGCGGCTTCGGTCGAGGAGCGGCGGATGAGTCCTTTGAACGGGGATGCGTCATCACGATTTAGCAGGTCGCATAGAGCTGCCGGAATTTTCTTCATGGCTAGGTTGGCCGGAAGATTGGTGCTTACTTCAGGCAGCAATTCAGTGACCAATCCTCGTGGAAGAGGTCTGGAGTTATTGATCCGCAGAAACTGATCTCTTTGAATCTCAATGTCATCAGCGATGAATGCACAGATAGGTACGGCAAAGTCCTTTTTAGCGCATAGACTTATTGCAAGGGCTCGCTGTTGGCCATCAACGATCCACGCGGGCTTTGCGTCATCTCCCTTTGGCATGGAAATTTGAAGCATTCCAGCCACAGCAAGTCCATCACTGGTTTTGCGACCTCTGCTTGAGACAAATCGGACCGACGAGTTAAAAGCCAGGATGAGTGGATGCGCCAGGATCATTCCGGGGCTCTGAAGATAATCAGAGATTTCACGAACATGTTTGCGCACCTCCGCTCGTTGGTAGCCCAGCAACTTCCCATCGTCATCTCTCGAAACCCTTGAAATCCCTGCGATTTCGAGCAACTCATTACCATTCAAAGTTAGGAGATACAAATCCGTGCCCGATGGCTGTGCGATTCGAAGCGCCTTACGCTCAATCAGCCGCGGTTTTCTGTTTCCAGCATTCTTGACGATCTTCTTTGCAATTGGTTTCATATTTGGGCTAAATGAATGGTCTTGTAGAGACGATGAAATCTCTTCTGTTCACAGGCAAACCCACCGTCCCTGAGGCTCCGAAGCAGGACCGATGCACTTGGGCGAGGAGTTTCTTTTAGTCGCGGGCGAATAAAGGTGGCGACGTCATTATCATCGAGTGGCAACCTTTCAACCGACCTTGGGCTATCTAGCCCTTTTGCGGTGGCAGTTAGCGCCGCCGATATTTTCGCGGCGCTGAGATTTTGGGAATTGTTCTCAACTACGATGTATCGGAGCATTCGCGCATTGAGGGTCGAGCGTGCGCCTCCGACAAGGTTTTCAAATCTCGCATCGATCGGTAGAAGCGATGAACCCAAGCCAGCAATTGCCCGAATGCCAGCGGAGATGACAAGAAGATTGTCGGGCGATGCCAGGACTGATCGTGCGGCAACAATGTCATGCTTCAAGACCGTCAAATAAGGTGCACTGAGTGCAATCAAAAAGACTGATTTGGGATTCGCCAGCGCAAGGTCTGTTATGGAACCAATCCCGCTGGTCTGTCGACGCCATTCAACAAGGAGGTTCCACCAATCGGTCCTTCCAGGGGAATCTGAAGCGACTGAATCGGGATCAGAATTTACGAAAGTAGCCGAATAATTTGGAATGGGAAAATCAGCAGGGAGAAGGCCCAACCCTGCCGACACAACCCACAGTTGGCTTTTGCCACGAGAAGTATCCTCAGCGGCCAGGACCTGTGACCATGCGTCTCCTGCGTAACAATCGCGAGCGGGCATCGTGTAGTGCTGCCCTTCGATCGCATTTCGCCACCAGCGGAAGCGCTGGCGGACTGAACCGCTCCAATTTCTGAGATACACTGGTTCGCCGGCAGCAACTCTTTTGGTTGCTGCGCAGTTGGCGATCAAGAAAAGTGTCGAATCAGTGCGCATGCTGTCTGCGCATTAAATACCAAATCTACTTCTAAATTGCAACACATAAATCTCATCGAGCGCGGCGCTCTGATGTCGTACAGGGGGAAATCCACTCAGACGGCCTCAACATGCCAGCCTCTCGCACCGCCATTTCAGCCCGTCCACATCCGGGTGGAAAGCCTCATCTTGCGGCAAAAGATGGGATTTCCTAATTGTCGCTGGACAATTTCCCTGATAACGCGAGCAACTCGGACTCTCCGGTAGAGCGTCTGGGGTCGAGTACCTGAGAAACGTGCCAGTGGTGGTCAGGAGCGGGAGCAATCAGGAAGCGGTCCATGGCCCAATGGTGGTTTTTGCAGAGGGCGAGGCCGTTGGTGGGGTGGTCATTGCGACTGTCGTCGAAGGGAATCAGGCGTGCTGCGTCAATCAAGCTGACGTCGTAGGTGGGGGGGGGGGTGATACGGAGACCGCAAGCAGCGCATTGGTGGTCGTAGATTTCGAGGATCTTGCGACGGAACGCGGGGGAGCGGCCGAATTCTGGTTCGTCTTCGGCGACTTTGGCCAGCGGGATGGGGGATCGGAGATGGTGGATTGTGGATCGGCAACGGAAAGCAAGGCGGCGGCATGGTGAGGGAAGTAGCGGGCGACGAGGGCCTCGCGCATTTTGCGGCGGTTCTCTGGGATGGCGACGAGGAATTGGAAGCCACCAGTGAAGCGGGCAAAGACTTGGCCGCAGTCAGAAACGCGGATTCCCCAGCGGACCAGTGTGTCGCCATCGGCTTCGAGAGGGGACCAAAACCCGTCGCCGGCGAGGTAGCGGTAGGGAAGGTCAGGGTTGTTCTGGTCGTTGTGTTTCCGGAGAAGATTGAAGCGGGAGGTGAAGCGGTTGCGGATTGCTTGGCACCACGGGATACGGTCGGGTATGGCGATTCCTTCGTCGATGAGATCGAAGGCGGCCATGAGCAGAAGCGGTTAGTGCGGTTTTTGGTGCGGCGCTCCTTCCTGAACCGGAGTGGTGCCGACGTTCAGGTCGTAAAGACGTTCGATGGCGGTGGCAAGGAGCATGGCGTAACGAAAGCGGAGATTTCGTTAGATTGAAAGCCTGAAATGCGGAAATGACACAAGACGGCAAGACGGCAAGACGGCAAGACGGCAAGACGGCAAGACGGCAAGACGGCAAGACACACGAGAACAAAATGCCGGGCCACAGGACTCGGTATGCCGTGGCGTGTCAGTTTCCAGGGATCTGGGCCGGATTTGCCAATGTCTCCAGATGGGCAGGGATGGTGAAGCCGGGTTGGGCCGCGGCGAGAGTGAAATCGCGGAGCCAGGCGCCGGCGCGGCGTTCGAGAGTCGGGCGGTCGCGGCGGAAGCGCGGGCTTACGGGCGGGTGTGAGGCGATGTCGGTCATGGTGTTGAAGGCGGCATAGGCGTTTGCTCCCAAGTCCCGGAAGTAGCCAGCCGTGCGGGCCTCAAGGTCGGCGTCGAGCGTCGTCTGCTCGGTTTTCTGCCACGGAGTGGAGTTTTCCGGCAGGTGCGGCCACCCGGTCACCAGGCGGACAAGCTGTAGCGCTTGGTCATGCGTCACCGCGACGGCCCGCACACCGGCGAGGGTTTTGGCGAATTCCTCGCGCAGCGCGGCCATCCCGGCAAACGGTCGGGCGATCTTGAGTGTTCGGACGCCCTGGCGGGTGTGGGGCACCGACAGGGTGGCGGCCTCCTTCTCGAAAATCACCCCGTTGCCGCAGTGCTCACGCAGGAAGCCGACATCGACCCGCAGGGCGCGAGTGCCATTGTAGCTGTTGGTGATCCGCACGTAGGGGGTGTAAACCTCCGAAGGTCCGCCCGTGATGTCCATCAAGTTCATGGCGTGTGACCGGTGGTGGATGTCCAGTGCCGCCCAGCTCCGTGTGCCCGGACCATGGCCGTCCACGAACGTCCATTCGGCGGCGGTGGTGTCGGGGAACGCGTCGAGACAGAACTTCTGGCACAGGTCCACCGCTTCCCGGTTGGTGAACACCTTGTAGCCGTCGCCGACGATGCCCACGATTTCGCCGGAGTCGGCGGCAACGAGCGCCTTCTTGTGGGGCACGAGCACATCCTGAATAACGCCATTGCGGGTGACGGTCGCTCGGACAGAGACTTGTTCGACCGGGAAAAACCAGCCGTTTCTTGAGGGATTGTGGTTCATGCGGGGGTGCGGTAAAAGCTGAAAGGCTGAAACGCTGAAACGCGCGCTAGGTGTCAGCGGGTCACAAGCGGTTGTTTCGCGCGCTTCGTGGCGAGGTTGCAGATTGTGGCGGCCTTGCGGAAGCGGGAGGAGTCCCATGGGATATCGAGGTCACTCCAAACGATGCGGATGCCGGTGAGGAACAATCCCTGCCTGCCATTGCTGGGATTGTGAACCTCCTCAACGTGGTAAACCTTCCCTCGGCTGAGAGTCCCGTCCGGGAATAGGAACGGATGGAGGCTGCAATCGCCGTCCGGGTGGATCGGCGCGGAGGTGTCGATGTTCATGGCGACAACACGGTCGCCGGGGGAGAATAAGTCCATGATGGTGGAGGGGTACTTTCTGTTGTCGTCCGTCTTCTGTCTGGCAGCGCAGCGGTCTTCTGTCTCCTTGCCGACCTAACCGGGTTACTTCTTACGTGACTTGCCGAGGGATTCGGTCATCGATTCATCAGCGCATGCGACTTCGGCGACATCCAGGTCGCATCGAGCGACTTGGCGGCGTCTGGCCGAGATCTTGGCTGCAAAGGCTCCGCTGCCGGCCTTGAGGTCGTCGTCATCGGCGACGAAGGTGGCGGAATTGTGGGCCTGGATGCCCATTTGGGCGGCGGTGGCGATGGCGTCCTGGTTGGCACCTAGGAAGAGAAACTCCCATTGGTACTTCTCGGTCTGATGGACGATGTGCTGGTTGATCTCCGCCATGGAAAACTGGCTGGAGGCGTTTTCCAGACCGTCGGTCAGGATGGCGATGATGACCTTGGACGGGCGCTCGGACTCGGGGGTCGCGGCGAGTTCGCTGCCGATGTATTCGATGGTGCGGCCGATGGCATCGAGCAGGGCGGTGGTGCCACGGGGCTGGTAGGTTCCGAGCGTGAGCCCCTCGGCTGTCTGGATGGGCGCGCGGTTGTAGATGGGGAGGTACTCGTGATCGAAGAGGATCAGGGTGAAGGTGGCGGGGATCGGCTGTCCGTGATCGTCCACGGTGGCTTGCTGGGCCTTGAGGAATTCGTTGAAGCCGGAGATGGCGGCGTTGGTCATGGAGTCCATGGAGCCGGAGCGGTCGAGGATGAATGCGATTTCTGTTTTCATGTTTTTGGGGGAGAGTGGCGGGTGGTTGGTGGCGATGAAGAGGTTTGACCGCAAAGACGCTAAGAGCGCTTAGGAGGGAGGAGAAGTTAGACGATATTGGTTAGAGGTTATCAGGAAAGAGGCACAAGACTGGAAGACGCAAGACACAAGCGAAGAGGAGCGTGATGATTCTTGGACAGAGCAGGCGGACCGGGCACGTCGAGGAAAGACAAAAGATCCCGCAGGGCGGGAACACGGGAGAAAGGTCGAAGCGCGGGGCGGTCAATTCCGGGCTAAGCTGGCGGGGCTGGGCAGAGTTTATCCGAAGGATTGGAACGCGTCAATAAAAAAAGACGATGCAGGCCAAATAATTTCATTTTAGGTTTGCTAAGGATTCGATCATGGGGTATTGGAACTGCGGAACAACCTGAAGTGCGCGATGGGAAACAAGACCAATGACAGAACCTGGGCGGCGGCGGAGCGATTGCGCTTCATTGAGACATGTGCGTGGTGGAAGGGTGTGGTGCAGCGGCAGGATCTGGGCGACCTGTTCGGGATTTCGATGGCACAGGCGTCGTCGGATTTGCAGCGGTATTTGGAACTGAACCTGGCGGCCTTCGTGTACAATTTGCGGCAAAAGCGCTACGAGGCGACGGCGGAGATGCAGTGTGTGCTGACCAAGCCGCGCCTGGATGAGGCGGTGGCCAGGTTCCTGGGCGGCGACTCGAGGGGCGTCTGGACCGGGTGGGACGAGGAAAGTGAGGGCGGCGGGCGGGTGTCGGTGCTGAGAATGCCGGTGCGGGAGGCGGGCGCGGTGGTGGAGCGCCGGGTTTTCCTGGCGGTGATCAATCGGCTGCGGATTCGGGTACGGTATGCCAGCGTCAACAGCGGCAAGGAGGAATGGCGCTGGTTGCGACCGCATGCACTCGGTCACAACGGCGCGCGCTGGCATGTGCGGGCGTGGTGCGAGAAGAACGCGGATTTCCGGGATTTTACCTTGAGCCGGATCGCCGAGGTGGAATGGAGCCGGGAGGAGGCGGAGCAGCCGATGGTGGATCAGGCATGGCAGGAATGGGTGACGCTCAAGGTGCGGCCCCATCACGACTTGAGCGAGGACCAGCGGAAAGCCGTGGAGCGCGACTACGCCATGCGCAACGGCGTGCTGAAACTCAAGGTGCGCAAGGCGATGGAAGGGTACCTGCGGGACCGTCTGGGCCTGGCCATGGCCGATGGCAAGCCGGCATTGAGGTTGCTGGAGTAGAGATGGCTCAGTTGGGGGCACGTATACGGAGTTAAGGTGGCGCTCCGTCACCCAGCTTGGTCAGTCTTACTTCGATTCGGCGGGCCGCCAGGTTTGCCTCCTGAAGACGTTTCGGGTCGTCGGGCATGATGTCGCTCGGGGGAATGGTCTGGCCTGCCGAGTAGCTTCGCACCCAGATCGTGTGGAGTTGGCTGTCCAGCGACAATTAGAAAAAAACTTGGCGACAATTAGAATCACTACCGCGAAATTCGCCTTCCCACAGAGGGGGCGTTAGGGTGGAATCCGCACGTCCCGCCCCTTCGAGAATTCGAAACAAGGTGAAATGACGTAAAAGTCGCCACTGGCCTGGACGATGAGACTTGAAACTTTTTAAAAAATTGAAATAAGCCTGCGAAATGGGATTTTTTAAGAAAAAACTTGAAAACCCTTGCGCTCCGAGTATCGTTTGATACGAAAGCGGTGCCGCAGGCGGACGATCCGCAATGAAAAGCAAACCACGAAACCGGCATGAGCCATCTGCCCACGAAAAGTGCCAGAAGATCGACCAGGCCATTGCAGCCATCGATGGCGGGGAGATTACGATCATTGCGGAGCGCCATAACCAACTGGCGATGGATTTCCTCCAAGCCAGCGACATGGAAGAGGTTCTCGACTGGGTCGCTGTGTTTTTGCAAGAAATCAAGGACATTGGACCGGATCGCTGTTTCGTCGGAAAGTTTGCCGCTCGGTCGGATCACAGGGGATTTTGCGATATCTTTCTGTTCCCCTACCACTGGGATTCACCCAGCCGGGGGAAACGCGTCTATCTCAAATTTGGAATCAAAACCGTCAGGGATGCTGACGGTAAAACACACAACTATTACCACGCCACCTGCCATGAAGACCGAGCGTAACCTGCCAAAGCCACCCCGAAGGAAGAATCGGGGCAACTGGAGCGTGCCCGCGAACTGCCCTGGCTGCTCCAAGGAAGGAACCCTGACGGAGCGACTCATGCCGGCCGTTCAATTGATTCGCGATGAGGAAATCCACTGTGATGTCATGAAGTGGGTATGCGCCGAATGTGGTGCTGCGTTCATGTCTCCCGCCCAGGCGACTGAAGCCGTGAAACGGGCCGTCACCGCCTATCAGGAGAAGCATGGACTACTGACCGCCGATCAGATTCGAAACGGACGGCACCGGCTTGCGCTGAGTGTAAGTGAGCTTGCATCCAAAGCTGACCTCGGCGAAGCAACCGTCAAGCGGCTTGAGGCCGGCACCACGGTGCAGCGGGCGGGCACGAACACACTGCTGCTGACGATTCTATCGGGAGAGCCGGAATTGCCCGACTACCGGATTTCCCTCAGTTGTTCCGACTTCACGACCCAGTGCCAGCCGCTGAATTGTCCGTGGAACGATGACAAAGCCTGGAACAATCCCAATCCGTGGTCCGACCTCGAATCCGGTGCATCCTTCAATTCCGCCAATTATTGCGAACTCGCACTTGCCAGTTAAATGCTAAGTCCCATTCAAGCCAGACGACATTGGATTCGGAAAGTTGCTTTCGACGCCAATGACCAGCGTATCGATAAGTCCGAGTATCAAGCGAACATAACGCTGAGTCACTCGCAACGCGACAACCATTGGTATGTAAGCCTCGATGTTGTCTTTGAAGGCAATGAATCGTCTGAAGCGAACTACACCGGCCAAATCGTGTTTGAGGGCATCTTTGATGTCCATCCTGATTTCCCTGAAGAAAAGACTGATGACCTTGTCAGGATGAACGGGGGAGCGATTCTATATGGTGCCGTGCGCGAATATGTCCTTGGCTTAACAGCACGCTCGAAACATGGTCCGTTTGAAATGCCAACCATTGACGCGCGAATGTTTCTGAAAGAGCCTGTCACGGCAAAGTAATCTGTGTGTCACCTAAAATCCTTACCTCCCTTCTCGACGAAGTAGGGGAAGCGGTCGAGGACGAAATCGAGTCTGGGCGGGATTTCCTGGGAAGTTCGGTTGGCGAGGAGCCACTTGAAAGCGCAGTCGAGGTCGGCGGCGGAGTGGTGGTCGAGGACGGCGAGGGCTTTGACGGTTAGGGTCTCGGCCCATTCCCTGGAGGCGGGGGGATTGCGCTTGAGGATCTTGCAGACCTGGTGAACGAACATGACGGCCTCGCGCAACCCGGTCTTGCCGATGGTTTCGAGCATGGGGTTCTTGGTCTTGGCGAAGAAGTAGAGCTGCTCGTCGGCGGCCGAGACGGACTGGCGGCGGGCGAGGTTGACGCCCTTGGAGATGCCGCCGAGCTTGGAGTTGGATATATCGCGCGCGCCGGAATGATTGGCGGGGAAGAAGTCGGTGAGGATGAGCTCGGCTGTGGTGTCGTCGGTGGGACTGAGGGTGAAGAACCCGGCCTTGATGGCGGACTCGACGAATTGGCCGGGCTCGCCCTGCCAGCCGCAGTATTGCTCGATGATGGCGACGGGTTGGCTGGCGGCGCGGGCGGCGGGATCGAGTGGGACGGAACGGCGGTCATCGCGGGCGATGCCGAAATCCTTCCAGACGAGGAAGAGGGACCAGAGGAGGGAGGAAGAGGAGTGATCAGCGGTCAGTGATTGGTGGTCACAGGAGAAGAGGAATATGACGGAAGGGCGCGCTGTGAGGCAAAGACAATAGGAGAGGATGGCGGCAAAGACACAGGTGAAGGATAGCTAGATGCTATCAGTTAGATGTTATAGGGGAGAAGAAATCGGAGGTCGGAGGGACTGGGGGGACTTCAGGTGAAGAGGTTGAGGAGCGGGGAGAGGTCGCTCCAGGGGAGGACGGTGGCTTTTTCGCGGTCCTGGCGGGCGGTGCCGCCGTGGACGAGCCAAGGAGTGAGGGTCTGCCGGGAGAGTTTGGCACGCCAGTAATCGAGACCGCTGAAGAAATCGGAGGCGACGGTTTCGCCGGACTTGATTTCGATCGCCTGGAATGTGTCCGGCGCGGTTTCGATGAGGGCATCGACTTCGTGACCCTCCTTGTCGCGCAGGAAATGGAGGGAGGGCTTGATGCCACGGTTGGTCTGGGCCTTGAGGAGTTCGGTCATGACCCAGTTTTCAAACAAGGCGCCGCGCTGGGGGTGGGCGCTGATGTGACTTGCATTGCGAACACCGAGGAACCAGGCGGCAAGGCCGGGATCGCAGAAGTAGAGCTTGGGAGTCTTGATGAGGCGTTTGTTGAGGTTGCTGAACCAGGGCTGGACAAGGAACACGAGGTGGCTGGCCTGGAGCACGGAGAGCCAGGACTCGGTGGTGATGCGGGTGATGCCGGTGTCCGCCGCGAGTGAGGTGATGTTGAGGAGCTGGCCGATGCGCCCTGCACAGAGCTGAACGAAGCGCTGGAAGGTGGCGAGACCCTGAATGTTGAGGATTTGCCGCACGTCACGCTCCAGGTAGGTGCTGATGTAGTCCTGAAGCCAGAGGGTTGGTTCGATCTGGCGGTCATAAATGGGCGGAAACAAGCCGGCGTGGAGGAGGTCGTCGACGGTGGCAGGGGCGCGTCCGGCGGCTTGTAGCTCCGCCAGGGAGAATGGAAGGAGTGTGAGCAGGGCGGCGCGTCCGGCGAGGCTCTGGGTGATCGACTCGATGAGCTCGAACTGGCTCGACCCGGTAAGGATGAAGCGGCCCATCCGGCGGTCGGAATCGACGACACCCTGGAGGTAGGAAAAAAGTTCCGGGGCACGCTGGACCTCATCGAGGATGGCTCCATCGGATATCTGGCGGAGGAAGGCCCGCGGATCTTCGGTGGCGAGGGAGCGGGTATCCGGATCTTCAAGTGAGAAATAGGGAAGGGTCGGGGCAAGAAGGCGGGAAAGCGTGGTCTTCCCGGATTGGCGGGGTCCGGTGATCGTCAGAATCGGGAATCCGGCCAGCCGCTTGCGGGCCGCAACGGAGGCAATGCGGTGAATCGGCTGGTCAGGAAGCGGCGGGGCGGCGTGGCTCGGCATGGCTATTTGTATAGCCTTGGAATCATTTGGTCAATAAATACTGGAGCCTGGCATGTGGGAT
>TBL_comb47_HYPODRAFT_10000594_pt1 | contig 47988 bp, 40 predicted proteins | sample TroBogypolimnion_40_FD_10682 | JGI IMG/M metagenome (IMG submission 10682)
ACTCTTACATATTTGGAAAGCAGACCCAATACATAATCTAAAAATTTTATTGAAGAAGATTGAAGAAAGCATTATTGATATGGATACAAAAGACCAAAAAATGATGAACCAGTATTTTACCAGTTCTGTTGGTGATGGAAAAGTAAATGTAAAAGTTCAGTTTGACGAAGAAAGCGAAGACGCATTACCAACTGGAAAAGAAACAATAAAACAAGATACTAACGAAGTAGGAGATAAAGATACAGAAGACGCAGAAGACACGGAAGATAATAAAGATATTGATATTTCCCTTACCAAAGATGTATTACCATTTATTATTCCGTTTATTTGTATTTTGACTATGAATACAGAACACAAAGATATTTTAGAAATGTTAAATGTGATTAAGACCAATCCATCATTATTGAGTGTATTTCAAGACCAGTCGTTTATCTGGTGGAATAAACCAGATATTATAAAATTGGTTGAAGCAATTGTAGGAAAATATATTAGAAAGAACTCTTGTATATATAACATATCAATACAATTTAAAATGTCTTTACAAAGTTTAATAGATAAACCAAAAGAATTGTTGGAACTAATTGATAGTTGTTTGACACCAAAGCAAAAAGAGAAGCAAGAAAATGGCGAAGTATTTACTCCTATGTGCTTAGTATTTGAAATGTTGGATAATTTAGATAAACATTATATTAAGGACCATGGAAGAAGTATATTTACTGAACCAAGTTTCAAATGGTTTGACCCTGCTTCTGGTATGGGTAATTTTCCAGTAGCAGTTTATTTGAAACTGATGGAAGGATTAAAAACACAAATACCAAATGACGAAGACCGCAAGAAACATATCATAGAAAATATGTTGTATATGAGCGAATTAAATAAGAAAAATGTGTTTATTAGTCATCAAATATTCAATATGAATAATCAATATAAGTTAAACCTTTATGAAGGCGACACATTAGAACTTGATATAGTAAGTGTCTGGGGAGTTGCACTCAATAGTTTTGATGTGATTTTAGGTAATATTCCATTCAACAAAGGCGGTATTCGTTCTCATACTGGAAAGCAATTGGGCGAAAAAAACGAAACCATATGGCCTAAATTTATTGAAAACACATTTAAAGATTGGTTGAAACCAGATGGGGTTTTAGCATTCATTAATCCGTTGAGTTGGTTGAAAAAAAGTCATTCATTGCATAACGAGATGTTGGATAAACATATTGTTTGGTTGAAATTGTGGGACGATTCGCAATCAAAAGGAATGATTAATGCTGATATTCCTATTTCGTTGTATGTATTACAAAACACTCTTAATACACAAAATAAAAAGACAGAGATTATTAGTGAAATCAAACGCAAAAAACTTACAACAACATCGTTTGAATATCTCAATAAAAATTATTCCATTCCATTAGCATTCCATAGTATATTTGATAAACTAATTCAGTTTATAGAAAAACATAATTGTAATTTGGAATACAAAACAAAAACCATAAAATCATCTGGAACAAAGGCAAAAATACCAACTGAATATACATTAGAAGATATGTGGGCGATTGATACATATACCTTAAACGAAGGTATATTGGTTAAAAAAGCAACAGAACAACACCCAGACGCAAATAAACGCAAACTGATTATTGCGAACAAAAGAGGATTTAAGGGGGCGTTTATTGATGAAGGAAAATTGAGTTTGACTGGAAATCACAAGTTTTATATTTTGGGCGATAATTTAGAGTTGATTAAAAAAATAATGGATTTTAACATTAGTGTAGTTATTAGTGATTACCCTAAATACGGACAATCGTTTTTAGATAATGAAGCATTCAAATATCTTCCAGACATTCGTAAGTTAGGAATTGTGGATATTACAGAAGACGAGTTTTACAAGTTGATAGGATTAACTAAACAAGAAATCAACCAAATAAAAAATCCTTTAACAAAAGAAGTTGAGGAGGAAGACGAAATAGAAAACGAAGTTGTTGTAGTTGTAGAAGAAGTAAAACCAAAGGTAAAAAAGTTGAGAATAGTAAAACCTAAAAAGAAATTGTTAATTGTAGAAGATGACGAAACCGCATAAATATATGTAAATTATTATTATTTGATTTATCTGTATTTGATTTATCTGTATTTGATTTATCTGTATTTGATTTATCTGTATTTGATTTATCTGTATTTGATTTATCTGTATTTATTTTGTCGAGACAGAAGAGAAGAAGAAGAAGATGATGAAGATGATGAAGAAGAAGATCTAAAAATGTGGTACATCATTATACAAATAAGAATAATCCCGACAAAAATAGAAACATTGATGGTATATTGAGTTTTATACAATTCTTTTGAATTATTGATCATTTCATATGAGCCATTATTTGATCCACGTATTTGTGCCATTTTCTGAACAAGTTTTTTATTATTATCTTTTAATGATGTAAGTTTTGTATCCGTGACCATTGTATTTTTATTCAATATTTCGATATTTTTTTGAATATCATTTATAGTAGAAAAAAGTTGCCCGTTGACAGTATTCAGTGCCGCTTTATCGGTATCATATATTTGACTATATTCTTCGTAATCGGGTGTTTTGGTATGATTAATATAAGCGGTTTTAAAATTATCTAAAATGGCGGGGAATTGTTCGGTATAAACTTGTATTTTAGCTGAATATTGAGCAGGGGTAGTAGTTGAACCAGACATGATGTTATAGTATCGTGATATAATATATTTTTGCGAGGCTACATACAAATTCTATAATATAATCCGATAATTGCCGTTTTACTTGGCCTACGTATTTCACATACTTGCCCCGGTCTAATTCCAATTATTTGCGCGACGGGATCAAACCGAGAAATATCTGGAAATTGGGTATTATCCGTAACATTATATTTTGTTTTAACTATAATAAGTTCTTTTGTTGTTAGTACACGATGATCGGGAACTAATGCATGATTTAAAATATTAAATTGTAACCGTTTAATACTTTGAATGACGATAAATATTTGATCTTGTTCCCAGATATGTTTCAACAAATTCATTAATGGTTCATTCATATCATTTTTCACAATAATCATTAGTGTATCGGTATTTTTATTTAAAATTTCTTCTAAATTAAACAAATCATCAATCATATTTTGAATATCCGAACCACTTAGTTTGGATGATAGATAATATCTAATATATGTTTTTCCTTTACGATGGGTGTCTTCACTTTCTTCGTTTTTTTCTAAAAGCATATCAAGTTGATTGTTTTGATGCATAGTATTTACTTCATTGATACTAAACTCATTATAATCGTCGACTTTATATTCTTGTTTCTGCATTAATTCTAGAATTGTTTTTCTGGATTTATATATGGACGAAATAATGCTACTTGAATTTTGCGCGGTTGCCATTTTGTCTTGTTGTTTATTGTATGTATAATAATAGTGTTTATATATTTATTATTATAATTATTGTTTCAATTTTATTTTGACCTAAAATTTGACAGTTTTAGTTTCATTTGATCCATTTGATCCAGTTGATTCGGCTGATCCTTTTTCTTCATTACTTTCATCTATTTTTTTCTCGACGATGGGTTCTAATATAGATACAGGATTAGTTACTGTTCCTATTGTTCCTGTTCCTATTGTTCCTGTTCCTATTGTTCCTATTGCTGCTGTTCCTGTTCCTGTTCCTATTGTTCCTGTTTCTGATCCCGTTATTGGTGCAGATGCATTCGCCCTTTCTTCTTTTTTCTTTGCGATTATCGACGTTAATATTTGTTTATCTTTTTCAGAAAGAGCATCAAATTGAGATTTTATTTCAGGATTTCTAATATTACCCAATTCTTTTGGTTCATACGCAGGACTAGAGCCATTATATGCTGGACTCGTGGGCTCATAAGCAGGACTGCTACCTGGGCCGTTGTATGCTGGACTTGTGGGCTCATAAGCAGGACTGCTACCTGGGCCGTTGTATGCCGGACTTGTGGGCTCGTATGCTGGACTGCTACCTGGGCCGTTGTATGCCGGACTTGTGGGTTCGTAAATAGGGCTACCTGAAGCATATGGCGCATTGTCTGGATTTGTACTGGGTATACGAACCGGCTTATCTACCTCCATTTTAAATGGATTTTTAATGGCATTATTTTGATCAACTATTCGTTTAATCTTTTGTTTGTATAAATAAAATGAATTCTTTACTTGTGCCGCGTCAAATGTATCATCTATAATATTCTCCCCAGTCAATTTATTAATATTATCCGAATATGACATATTTACTAATTGATCCACGTTATCCTCGGTGATGATTCTCATTTGAATATTCATAACCTGTAATTCTTGAATTAATAATTTCAACGTGTATGGAATTCGCACAATACTAAATGATCGACCAAATCGACTAACATTTTGAATATTCATTTTTCCGTCGATAGTTGTATTATACTTGACCGGCCCATCAGCAAAAGGACTATAGAATAGATTTACGGATGGATTATAAATGGCAATTCCTCCCGTTTTATTGCATACCGCCATAAAATATTCATCTCCGCGGGTCATATACGATTCATTCAAAAAACCGGAACACCCGTGCGCCAATATTCCATCTCGCTCCATTTCGCCGATGCGTAACCCCCCATCATTAGCCCTACCCTGTACGGATTGTCGCGTGAGCGCCGTGTTTGGTCCTCTAGCGCGATAATTGATTTTATCTTTAACCATATGTTTCAATCGCATATAATAAGTGGGGCCAATATAAATATCCGAATAAAGTTGTTCGCCCGTCATACCATTATATAAAATCTGGTTACCTGAACTATGATACCCTGCATTAACCATCAATGATCCATATGTATCTATATGAGTCCCTTTATTTGCAAACGCAGTACAATCACCAAATCCTCCGTAATTACATCCGATTTTACCCAACACGGTTTCAATTAATTGACCGATAGTCATGCGCGATGGAATAGCGTGTGGATTTATGATAATATCGGGTCTCAGTCCGTCGGCGGTAAATGGCATATCTTGTTCTGGAATAATTAACCCAATAGTTCCCTTTTGCCCACTACGACTTGCCATTTTATCCCCGATTGCAGGCAATCGTTCTTCTCTAACCCTGATTTTCGCCAATCGGAACCCCTCTTCGCCCTCGGTAATAAACGACTTATCTACAAACCCTAATTGTCCCTTTTTAGGAAATACGGATGAGTCTACCGATTTTTGGTTAGATCCGGAGCCAGATGAATCGCGGGTAACCTTTCCAATCAATACCATTTTATCATCTAGCGCCGTATTTTCTTTAATGATTCCCCACTTATCAAGATAACTATAATCATACCCCGGTTTAATACCAGATACTAATCCAGGCTCACTCATAATATTATTAAACTGCATTGTTGTCGAAGAACCAGATACCTGTGGACTTTCTTCCCGGGATTCATACATGGAATAATAAGTTGTTCTGAATAATCCGCGCTGAATAGCGGCCTCGCTGATCAACACTGCATCTTCCACATTATATCCCGTATGAGACATGATGGCGACAATAGTATTTACACCGTATGGCATTTGTTCTTTATTTATATATTCCAAATATCGTGATTTTACTAGCGGAATTTGTCCATAATTTAAAATGACCCCCATTTTATCTATCCGCATTTGATAGTTTGAATGGTATAATGATATAGCCTGTTTAGTTTGACCGCATGAAAATGCGTCACGTGCATATGGATTATTCTCTGCATAAATAATTAAATTCCCGAGTACCCCGAGAATGAGGGATGGATCAATTTCAACGTGGGTATAATATTTCGATTTTGATAAATCGTCGTATCGTGTAGCTATAAGCGCCCCATCTTCTTCTGCCGTATCAATATAATCCACAATAGCAAGTTTAATATTATTTGGGGAATCGTACATGTCCGAAAAATCATAGATATTATTATCATTTGATCTAATTGTGGATGACGTGTTAATCTTGCGATTAAATCCGGAAATAATTTGGCACCATGTAAATTGTCCACTGTTAATAAGTTCTATAATTTCAGGTTGTTCAAAACTGACTTTTTTCTGAACAAGTCCTCCTTTTTTTGCACCGCCTTCTTTCAAATCCGGTTCAATATAGTATACTGGTCGACATAATCTACCCGCATCCGTATATATAAATATTTCATCGTGATTATAATTGAATGAAATGCTCGTATACGTGGGTATTAATCCGGCACGTCTATACATCTTCAATAAAGTTACAGTATGTATAGGATCATCTACAATTCCGATCCATTGCCCATTAATAAATATTTTAGTAGACGTACCTAAAAAACGCGAATCGCATTCTTGTAAAAGTCGTAACGATATTTTTGCGCGAAATAATTGAATTAATGGTTGCGCAGAGAATCCGCTGCTGACAGCAGTGCTTATAGCCATATGTTTATGAAGCCCAATATTACCGCCGTCGGGTGTATCCACTGGATCAATAAATCCCCACTGTGAGGTATGTAAGTGTCTAGGCCCTACGACTTTTGCGCTTGCATCTAACGGTAAATTGAATTTACGCAATTGTGAAATAAACGAGTTCCACGATAATCGATTTACATCTTGAATAACCCCGATACGTTTAGTATGTTCTTCTGCCCCCCAATTTCCTTTGAACGCCTTTTTAAACCCGGATTCAATGATACGTTCTTTAAAAAAATCACGGTAATTTAAATCTATTAACCCGATGAAATTATTTTTATATTTTCCACTGTGATAATAATTTTCACTATCAATTTTAAGTGCTATATCTCGTTTTTGAATTAAATAATATTCTCTAAAGAGATCATAAATTAACGATCCGGGTAGTTCAATACGTTTAAATCGAAAACTATCGCGATCAGTTGGCAAATCTTCTTTATTAAAAACTCTCAATAATTTCATGACCATATACCCGACAAAATACGCTTTATCTAAAAAATTTTGATTGCCGATATGTGGTAAAAAATAATTCATAAGAATATCAAAAACGCCGCTAATTGTTCCGCGTTTCGTGAAGGTGGCAATATATTGCAGAGCCGTTTCTTGTGTAAATATATTGTGTGAATCGTGAATGGATGGAATAAAAAAATCAATGTATCCTTTATTAGATTCTAAATCTAATATACAATATTCGATAATATTTTTATCGGAAATAACGCCGAGTGCTCGCATTAAAATAAATAGTGGGACCGGTTTACGTACATTTGGAACAATAACTACAATTTGTTCCATGCTGTATACTTTACTTCCCACTCCCATACCAGCTGGCCCCGCGACAATTTTAATACCACTTGTGCGGATAGGTTTAGATGCATCTTCAGACACTGATCGTATTTCGGCAGAATAACTGTACATATTATCCGGTTTATTTTTTTTAATGTAAATCATATTATCTGCAAACTTTTCTTGACTGACAATTAATTTTTCTTTTCCATCGATAATAAAATATCCTCCAAAATCTTGTCGACATTCGCCCATATTATATCTAACGTCAGTAGCAAGACCATTTAGTATACACAATTTAGATTGAAGCATTATTGGAAATCTTCCCAGATATATTTGTTCTAGTGTGATGGTATGAGTCTTTTCTATGCTTTTATTACCTCCACTTACACCTCCACCACTTACACCTCCACCCCCAACCCCTTCTACCCCCTCCTCATAATAAGTAAATTCCACATCAACGTCATAATGGATGGTGAGGCCATAGGTCATATTACGCAATCGTGCATCATTTGGATACATAAAATGAGAATAATTGTCGTCATAAATAACCGGTTTTCCAAAATATATTTTATCTCCATTTTTTCCACCTAAATATAATAAGCATTGATTATGTTGTCCTTCGGTGAGTTCAACATCTTTTTCATCTTTTTGAATAAACCGTATTGGATTATTTTCTTTGAAAATACGATTAATTCCGCCATTTGAAAAAAAGTCGTTATAAGATTCTAAATGATGAGCAACTAAATTACTTGGATTATCCTTGAAATATTTATCAATGAGTTTCCACGATATATTTTCCATCATATTACTTCTATCTTTTCCTGAACTCTGACCAGAACTTAGACCAGAACTTAGACCAGAACTTAGACCAGAACTTAGACCAGATCCCTGACCAAAAATCGAGCTAATAGACGATTCTTTTTTTTTCCCAACAGTTTTTTCTTTCGACATAGTTGAATTATATTCTTATATAATAGCACATTTTTATATAAGAATTTTAATATTATTTATTTTGATTTTGATTTCGATTTTGATTTCGATTTTGATTTCGTCGGCTTAATTTTTTTAGTAATAGCCATTTTTTTGTCCGTTTTTGATTTTGACCAACTTGCCGTACCGAATTTTGTCCACGGTTGACTCGGTCTATCATGTAAATAAGGTCTTAAATACTCCCATTGTCTATTTTTATTGCAATATGCATTGACGGAAAATGGGGTTCCACACGAACTTCCCCATCGTGCCATAAAAGACATATTTTTTATCATCACAGAATCGGCAACACATCCGTCCATTGCGCCTCTAGGTGCAAACGGTTTTGGTCTATCCGACTGCGACATATATTCCCGTCCATCTAAGTCATAATGCGAACATACCGTTCGCGAACATTTATTTACTTTATGTAAATATACATCATAATGGTCAGCAATAAGTTTTAATGCAGTGGCGACATTCAATTTCCCTTTATATTTATCCATTAAATCGGTTAGACGAACACGTCTTGCTCCCTGATGACGACGAATATCATCGAATCCAGGATTAACACATTCTATATTACGAATACGTGGATCATAAGTTGCATTGAATCCAATAAAATATCCGTTTTTGGTACGTTCAATATTATGATATTTCAATCCCAATTCAATGCGTAAAATTTCATTTGTATTCGTATCTCCAAACAACCATGAATTCGCATAATCGCCCGAATTTCCATCCAAAAATATCTTCACATATTCGTCTAGTGTATTTCCGTATTGCATGGCTTTACGTGCACGACAAGCAATCGTATATTTGTTTTCGTAGGGAATAAATCCTCCGATGGTGGTTTCTGTTCCAAGAATACCGCAACTAGTTACAAAAAAATCCGTACCACTCCAAATCCAACCAGGACACGTTTGCATTAATATCCGATGACCGGAAGATGGCCAAATATCGAGAATACAGTTCATATACTGTCCATCTATAAATGTACTAAAACTATTATGCGCAACCACAATTTTCCCGTCTGTCGTATAATCACCGACCGCGATAAATGCGCTACATCTATCGGGAGCACCTCCACTATTCGCACCTCCACTATTTGCGCCTCCTTCTTTTGATCCGCTACTTCCTTCTTTTAAATACGATTGTGGGTACCATGATCCGGTCAACGTAAAATAATTATTCCATGCTAAAATTTCATCGACCGTTGTTTTTGTTCCTCCGGCACAACATCCTGCTGCAATTCCTTCCATTTCTTCATAAAATTCACCGAAGTGTTTTATGATGGTATCCTTTAAATAGGTTGCACCAGATTCAATGAAAAAATCCCATGTTTGTCCGTAATCGTTATAAACGAGAAATTTCAACATTTCTTGGATTTGTTTGAATTGATCTGCAATTAAATATCCGTGAGCATACCCACGCTCCTTTGCAGCTCCTTTTATAGATAAGTATGTCCATCCATTTATTTTACGCATTTGGCCATTTTTACATTTTTGCATGTTATGTGTTATACTATACTATACTATGCAATTATAATAATAATGATAATAATAATTGCTTATCTTGTCAGTATTGTCGCATTACACATATACAAGTAAATCATAAACCTATTTTTGTTGTTTTTTGTTCTCAAGTCCCTCTCTTCCATATCTACCGGTTTTCATAAATGTTAACATTGTAATGAATACAATAATAAATGGTACCGCAACTAAAAACCATGCGATTTCAGTATGTCCGTCACCACATATTAAATTCAATATCCATGTCCAGAACAAGATATAAATCAATTTAACAATAAAAACCATTGCGGTGTTTGGTACTTGAGCGGAATAATATCCTAAATTATATACTCGGGTATTTCCAAAATTATGGACAATAACAATAATTAAACTGATTATAGATAGAACAAAATAAACGAATGCAGGGGTGCATAAATCTCTAAGCTTTCTAGGAAATGCCATCTTTTTTATTATATATTATGCTAATACAATAAAAAAATCAAAATCAAAATCAAATTATCTGGGTGATAAAAACTGTCCGGCAGTAGGATTTGGATTGACTGGTGCGGGAAATCCTTGTAATGCGTTGCCCGCCGACTGTAATCCAAACCGCATATTATTTCCTATATTTTGTATACCTTGTGGAATTAATCCACCCCCTCTAAACCTTCCTATTCCTTTCCTTGTCCTTGTCCTTGTCTTTATTCTTTTATTACCGCGTCTATAACCACTCTTTCCACCCTTCATCCCTCCGTAAAATAGCGAAGGACCCAAATTTCCATTTCTTTCTTGGCCGAGAAGATATGACGGATCCCCCCCATTATAATTATTTAATGAATAATGATTAGATACGCCAGCAGTACCCGCGACTCCTGGCCATGATCCTATATTTCCACCGGTCCATGGCGCGCCGACCAAACTAACACTACCACCATGTTGTCCAGGCATACATGTGGCACACCCTCCTGACATCGACTTAGACATTGCACTAGACATTGCAACCCCGCGTCTAAATCCTACCCCTATTTTTCTTCTTTTCATTATTTTGGGTTTTAAATGACATGTTCCTGGACAGTTATGTCCGCAACTACAGCCGGGCTTACATCTGCAATTAATATCACAAACAGTACAAAAAATCAAGGGCCTCTTTTTTTTGGTGGCACATCCTTTCATTTTCCAAACCGTCTGATTTCGTTTTTTTTGTTTATTTTTACGCGTTCCCATAATATTTATTTTGTTGTATATTAGCAATAGATAATAAATAATACATTTATTCAATATCGACATGAGTTAAAACATGACGCCGGCAACACATTTTCTTCAACCCCAGATCGTCCATAACTTCTCCTTCTGGTGTTTTTTCGCTAAATTCTTTTGTTAAATAAATAACTTTATCAACATCCATATCTTTTGCGAGTTTTCGTTTTCTTACTTCTTCGGTATAATATCGATATTTATCTGCCAATACCATCCCACACGAAAAGCATTTAACTGGAATAATCATTCTATTATTGTATTATTCTATTATTGTATTATTGTATTATTGTATTGTGATATATTTATATTCTTTTTTACAATCAATTATTTTTATTTATTTTCACACTATATTTATATAATGACCCGATCGGTAAAACGAACAACTAGAAGAACTAGAAGAACTAGAAGAATTAGAAGAACTAGAAGAAGTCATCGCGGTGGAACTGGCTGTATAACAAAAATTAAGTTAAAAAATGTATCATCCAAACAACTAAACCACGCCAATTTGGAATTATGTGCCGATGATTTTGAGGATGCGACTAATAAACCTCGCGAAACGTTGAAGGCAAAACTTAATAAATTTAGATTAACCAAAGAAAAACTTGAAGCTGTTATAGTGGCAGGCGATATTGATGGTGTACCTGAAACGACCACAGTTGATGAATTGATGAATAAAGTATATTCGGATCACGGCTGTGACATTGAAAAAACCGCACAATTTCTTTTGAGTGTGGCTGCACGACGTAGAATAAATGAAGTTGCGCATAGTTTTGTTCCCTTTGATAAATTTTAGACGAGGCATCCCGATCCTGAACACTTATTCATATAGTAATAAGTATCAACGGGTAATGTTTTTCCAGTACTATCCGAATTAAACGTTGGACCAGTGGATTTACCTGCAACACATTTAGTATCATTTAGCCAACCACAACACGATGACATTTTACAATTAGATTCTGTCAAATTTCCGCACGCTCCTTCTAAATGTTGACTTTGTCCTTCGTATAATTTACAAAAACTTTGATCTGGTGTCATCATAATATCGGTATCCGATTCGCCCGGTACTCCACCGACAACCGAATCAATGTTAGATGTCATTGTTTCGATTGTTGCAATAGGAACTAATTTAGTCGATGTAGGGTAAGTATTTAAATTTAGGTTGAATATATGTATTATTGTAATAGCCGCAAGCATAACTCCAACCACAATTAGAATACCGATATAATTTGATTTTACAAAATCCATTTTTTTGTTATGCTGCTTTATAATAACAGTATAACAAAAAACAAAAAATTGATCTAAATAAATGATTATATAAACATAAACATAATATCCTAATAACAATAATGTCGTTGTCGGTACTAGCAACAATAAAATCATCTAAATCCGAATTATTAGCCAAGGCCACTGAATTGGGTATATTACATTGCAAATCAAAATCAAAAAGTCAACTCTTGGAATTGATAAATCAAAAAAACAAAGAACCCCCAATATATAATCCACTGCAACAAGAACAACAAGAACAACAAGAGCAACACGAACCTCACATAATCCACTCTACCGTCCAGCAGCCCACAATCCAATTATATAAAGGAGATGCGAATATCGAGTTAGATAAAGTAGAAGATAAAACGATTCAAACGGTATGTATAGATCCGCCATATAATATTGGGAAAGATGTTTGGGACAATATTGATAATTATGTGGAATGGTTGACAAAAATAGTCGTAAAATTAGAAAAAAAGATGAGAACCAATGGATCAATGTTTATATTTCATAATGATATGGAACAAATCGCGGAATTAATGATTTCGCTAAAATTGAGAACTAATTTAGTATTCAGACAAATGATTGTATGGAATAAACGATTCGATAAATCAAAAAAAAAGGGATTTTTGGATGGGTTTGTGGTAAAGAATGATATGCATAATTGGAATAAAATGGCAGAATATATATTATTTTATACATTTGATAATTCCAAAACGATTAAAGAAGAGAGAATGAAGCAAAAAGTTTCTCAAATAACCATATCACAAGAAATAAAAAGTAAAACGGGCGGATTAACTGGATGGTTCAGTAACATTGAGACGGGAAAAAATCAACCAACTAGAGAAACAATGGTACCCATTACAAAACATTTGGGATTATTGTATGAGGATATAGTCCCTAAATTTCGGAATTTAAAAACAGATCATAGTGTTTGGAATTATGATATGGCACCAAGAAATAGTATTCATATGACACCTAAACCAATTGATTTATTAAAAAATATTATATCGCATACATCTGACGAAAACGATTTATTATTGGATTGTTTTGCAGGAACGGGGTCGTTTGGATATGCGTGCCGGGAATTAAATAGACGATGTATTTTGATAGAAAAAGATCCACAATATTGTGAATATATTGAAAAACAAATCAATTCATAGTTAACAAAACAACAATACGCCTAAAACAAGACAACAACAATAACAACAACCAATCAAAGTTGATTAGAAATCGCGACCTTCATTTTTTCTACCCATTTATTTTCACAAAAATTCTCATCGCCGACAAATCTATTTCCGTCGCGAGTCATTAAACAAATATTAAATCCACGAATCGTAAATTCCGTATTACTGCGCGGAATACAGTGCCCCAATTGAATATCAGTAGGTCTAGGTGCTACCCGTGAATCGCGGTTAATATCTTCAATCGTTATTTCATTTCCCATGACAGGACAAATACTAAACCCTTTATCGTTGAATACCTTGCGCCCGATCTGAGAAAATCGATCGCGAAGTACGATCTTATGTTGATCCAATAATTCCAAATATTCCTTGAATTCGTCTACCCGCACCAATTCTTTAACCCCTCTGACATTATATACATACGTATTCATATCTAAATGAGCGCCTGCTAACATTAGAGGAGTAGATGAATCTTTTAATGGAATGGCGCATGATAATTTTATTTGTTTATTTCGAATAAGTTTTTCAGTTTGATCTGTAATTTGGATGGGAAATAATCGATTGGATCTATTTTTATATACATAATCATCGTTTCCTGGTGTTGAATAAATAGATGTATCTATTTTGGTGGGAATAGATGCAAATCCGCAGAATAATTGCCCGTGAATTGTGGTATTACATTTCCCGCTGTGTCCTATATGTAAACTACAAATAGGAGATTGAATATGATTCATAATTTCCTCCATCGAATTCTCGATAAACGGTTTTATTTTATTGAATGCCAATGCTACTGTTTTTTCGGAATTTTGTTTTGAATTTAGTGGTTTGCAACATAAATGATTAATATAATATTGTCCTGTATCATTGGTCCACTGTTTAGCGTGGGCTAGACATGCAATATGATTAGGGTCGGAATATAAATTTACCTTTATTATTGGTACTACGATTGGTACTACGATTGGTACTACGATTGGTACTACGATTGGTACTACGATTGGTACTACGATTGGTACTACGATTGGCTCCATTATTGCTATTTTAGTAACAATATCGTCCACTATTATTTTCACAAATTTTTCGACTATCGACATATTGTATATTGTTATAGGTGTACAATACATAAATGTACATTTATAACTTCAATTTTTATTGGAAAATACATAATATTATTTTGCATCTAATACCACAAATTGATCATCTGGCAATCCAATGCCAAATGTGAGTACCTTTTTTTTCAAATATTTGAATTGTTTTTCGGATAATAAATATAAATTATAATGCAACATTTTTAAAATAATAAGCATCCATGTTGCGTAAAATGGCAATACTGTTTTCTTAAGATGTTCGTGTAAAATTCCCTGTTTATATTTTTCATTATAAATGGAAAATTCAACATTAAATCCCAATTTTGGATTATCTTCGTTTTCGTTTTTATACATAATTTTATGACCGTATGCAAGTGTATTATTATGATTTAATTTCCATACAAACTTTTTAAATTTAGTTTTTTTAACATGTAAAAAATGCTGCATTTTTGCCATAATACTATTTTCATTATCGGAAAATATATCCACATCAATATCACTTGTCCCAGGAAAATAATCACCGCGTTGAACGCTGCCAAAATATAAGATTTTGGTATCTAGATAATCGCTTAATTCTTTAAAAAATAATTTAATATGATCGGGTAATGCGTTTTTTGTGGTTTCCATTATACTATTATATTACTATTAGATTAGATAATTATCCTACCCAAAATTGTCTGCAGATTGTGACTGTGTATCACTCATGAAATTATGTAATAATGTTTCTCTATTATTATTGACAATATCGCCAGATAACATCGCAGATTCATATGTTTTTCTTATAACATTATTAGGTGCATTACTTCCCACTTTCATAAGTCCATGATCTCTTAAATATTGTTTAACTTCATTAATCGGTTTTTTTTTCAATTCTTTATGTGCATTGATAATTTTTTTACGTGTATTTTTATCCTTTATTAAAATTCCAACAGTACGATAAATCTTGGACTTACCTAATGTATATTTTCTACGTACCGTTTTTTTAATTATTTTTTTAGATTTTTGTGGCATTATCTCCATATTAGTATTTGTACTGTGTAATGTACTGTGTAATGTAGGCACAGTAGGCACGGTAGACAATGTAGGCACGGTAGACAATGTAGGCACAGTAGGCGCGGTATGCACTGTAGGCACAGTATGCACAATAGGCACAATAGGCACAGTAGGCAATGTAATTAAATTCTGTGTTATCATTGCATTATCATTTTGTTGCATTTTTAATTTATTTTTTAATATTTCCAATTTTCGTTCTCGATCTGATATGATGGTTTCGGGGACAAGGGGTTCAATTATAACCGGGAGAGGTATGTGTTGTTTCTTTGCGGTATTCTGATGCCAATTACGATATGTTTCTTTAATCCCATTTTTTAAACAACCATATGGAACCGAAGTATCGACAGAATAATTTAATTTGAGGATAGATGCAACTTCATTTGCTAACCCAATAGTATTTGGATTTGATAATGACAAAGACGATGATTGAACAAATTGTTCGGGTTTTAATTCTTCGGGTAAATCTAATTCAACGTGAATATAATCGTTAGCCCTACCAGTGTCAGTACCAGAACCAGTGCTAGTACCAGAACCAGTACCAGAACCAGTACCAATGCCATACGAATGCATATTTTTAACCGTTTTTTTCGCCAATTGTTCCCGTTGTTTTTTTTCGTATTTAAGCTTATCGTCATCATCTTTATGTTTTTTTGAAAGACTGCTTAAATAATTAATAGATTCATAAAATTCGTCTGGCGATTCGTCAATAATATTATTGTTATTGTTTGGTATAGGAGTAGATGACGCGGTAACATCATGTAATCGTTTTTCCCGTATTTTATGTTCTTTAATGCGACTTAAAAATTGTTTTTTCAATGAATTTGAATTAATTAATAGATGTTGACTAGGCCGTTTTTTTTCAGTTTTAGTCTTGGATTTACTACCTGAAATTTTAAACAATTCCGGGTTTATTTTAATGGTTTTTTTATTTGACGATGAATCAATATTGGCCATATACTACTGTACAACATTGAAAATAAAACTAGCTTTTGTACATATAACACATTTCCTAAATATTTATTGTAAAAACTATTTAGAAATAAAATTGAATTGTAAATAATCGAATCATTGGTATAAACAACAATAATGTCGATTGATAACAAATCAATAATGGAAATTTCTCTAATACACCAAAAACAAAAACAGGAGGACGTGAATGTGGAACGCGATGACATTGATATCACCGATGATCCATATATCGAGTCGCCGTGGACGATCATTGAATCATATTTCAAAGGTCATCATCTTGAACGATTAGTGCGGCATCAATTAGAATCATATAATAATTTTGTGGGATATCAAATAACAAAAACGATTGAAATGTTTAACCCAGTACATATTGCATCTGAACAAGACTTGGATCCAAAAACGGGCAAATATTCACTGGAATTATTCGTATCTTTTGAAAATTTCCATATTTACCGTCCCCAAATCCATGAAAATAATGGGGCAACAAAATTAATGTTTCCGCAAGAAGCGAGGCTGAGAAATTTCACCTATGCGTCGGCAATGACAATAGATATTAATATTAAATTTGTTATTAGAAATGGCGCCAACTTGGAAAATGTACAAACCCTTCATAAAACCCTTCCTAAAATTCATATAGGGAAATTGCCCGTTATGTTGAAATCAAGCATTTGTGTATTAACCCAATACAAACATGTTGAAAATAGTCATACAGGAGAATGTAAATATGATACCGGTGGATATTTTATTATTAATGGATCCGAGAAAACAGTATTAGGACAAGAACGATCGGCGGAAAATCGTGTATACTGTTTCAATGTATCCAAAAATCAAACCAAATATAATTGGTCGGCTGAAATCAAATCAGTCCCCGATTATAAATGTATTTCGCCAAAACAACTTACTATGTATGTATCATCTAAAAACAACGGATTCGGATATTCGATCTATGTTCAACTCCCGCGAGTAAAACAACCCGTACCACTATTCATTGTTTTCCGTGCATTGGGCGTAATTTCGGATAAAGATATCTGCGAACGCGTATCGCTGGACATTACAAACGAAAAACAAAAAGATATTGTGGAAGGATTGCATGCTTCAATTATCGACTCAAATATATGTATGACACAAATCGATGCGATTAAATATATTATGGGATATGCGATGTACAGTCCAATTAATATGGACAAAGAAACGGGTGCCCGGAAAAAATACGAGTTTACTCAAGATATTTTGAACAACGATTTGTTCCCACATTGTAATACTCCTCCCCAGAAAATCTATTTCTTGGGATATATGACTAATCGATTACTGCATGCTAGTTTTGGATGGACGAAGCCCGATGACCGTGATTCATATGTAAATAAACGCATTGATCTTACGGGTACTCTACTCAACAATTTATTCCGAAATTATTTCAATAAATTGGTGAAGGATATGGAAAAACAAGTAATTAAAGAAATTAATACGGGATCGTGGAGATCGACAGATGATTATTTGAATATTATGAATCAAACAAATATTTATAAAATAATTAAGTCGACGACTATTGAAAACGGATTAAAGCGGGCATTATCCACTGGTGATTTTGGAATTAAACACATCAATAGCAATAAGGTAGGGGTTGCACAGGTGTTAAATAGATTAACGTATGTATCAAGTCTGAGTCATGCTAGGCGTGTTTCGACACCAACCGATAAAAGCGGAAAATTGATCCCGCCCCGCAAACTGCACAATACGTCATGGGGTTACCTCTGCGTTTCGGAAACACCCGAGGGCCAGTCAGTTGGCATTGTAAAAAATCTGAGCGTAATGACTCACATCACTATTAATTCAAATAGTAGTCCTATACACGAATATGTTAGTCCTCATATTGTTGAAATTCATCAACTAACTCCTGCGGAATTATTCGGGCGTGTAAAAGTATTTGTTAATGGAGCGTGGGTAGGAGTCGCCATAGATCCTATTGAGTTATATGATATTCTTCGAGACAAAAAACACCAAGGAATTATCAATGTGTATACGTCTATCGTATTTGATTATAAAATGAATGAAATCAGAGTATGTAATGATGCCGGAAGATTATCTCGACCGGTATTACGCGTAAAAAATAACAGATTATTACTTGGCCGAAATGTGGTCAAACAAGTCGATCGCGATGAATTGCAGTGGAATGATTTGATAACAAATTGTAAATTGACTGAATCTGTAATCGAATATATTGACCCGGAAGAGCAGTCGTGGGGTCTGATTGCGATGAAACCGCGAGATTTATCTGCGGCTAATGGTATTAGTCCTAGTCCCAGTCCCAGTCCCAGTACCAGCAACTTAGATTCTGACAATCCATTGCCGCCTACCGCCATTTATAAATATACCCATTGCGAGATTCATCCGAGCACGATTTTCGGAGTGCTTGCATCATGTATCCCGTTCCCCGAGCACAATCAATCGCCTAGGAATACTTATCAATGTTTAGATATAAATGAACATGTATTAATGTCCGACGGGACAAGAAAACGTATAGAAGATGTGAAAATAAATGATGAGGTCGTGTCATTTCACCCCAAAACCATGGAAATCAGTAATACTAGAGTAACTCATCATTATGTTAGAAATACCGATAAAAAAATATATAAATTAAAAACTATAAGTGGACGAGAAATTATTGCTACAGAAGATCATACATTTATGACTTCGGTAGGATGGAAAACTGTGGATGAAATAAAATTAAATCCATCATCCTATAAAATTGGTATATATGTTGAATCGGTCCTTGCTAAAGACGAAGAATATAATAATTATTGCGCCATTAATACATCCAAACATATGGACAAACCTACATGGTTAAATATTGTAAAAATACTAGGACGTGCCATGTTTATACCAATGGATTCTATAACTGAGGTAGAGAATAGATTGATTTCTGATATTACGGTTGAATCTGATAATCATAGTTTTATAGCAGGGGCGAATTTCCTGTCTAGTAATTGCGCACAGGCAAAGCAGGCAATGGGAGTATACGTCACGAATTATGAAAACCGAATGGATAAAACGGCATACGTCTTAAATTATCCCGCAAGACCATTAGTGGATACCCGTATCATGGACATGATTCACGTTAATAAAATTCCATCGGGATGTAGTGTTATTGTTGCCATTATGACACATACCGGATATAATCAGGAAGACTCATTGTTGTTCAATAAAGGATCGGTTGATCGTGGTCTATTTCAAGCGACAATTTATCATACTGAAAAGGACGAAGATAAGCAAAAGATTAACGGTGACGAGGAAATCAGATGTAAACCTGATCCATCGAAAACAAAAGGGATGAAATTTGCAAATTATAATAAGGTGAACAGTAAAGGTCTTATGCCCGAAAATACATTGGTCGAGAATAGAGATGTTATTATTTCAAAAATCACGCCGATAAAAGATGCGCGTAATGATCATACAAAAGTCATTAAATATGAAGATCAAAGTCGTATTTATAGGACAGATGAAGAAACGTATATTGATAAAAATTATATAGATAGAAATGGAGATGGATATAGTTTCGCCAAGGTGAGATTGAGAGCGGTGAGGAAACCGGTGATCGGAGATAAGTTTTCGTCGCGTAGTGGTCAAAAAGGAACTATTGGAATGATTATTCCGGAAGCAGATATGCCCTTCACAAAATCAGGAGTTCGTCCAGATTTGATTTTGAACCCGCATGCGATTCCGTCGCGTATGACAATTGCGCAATTAAAAGAAACAGTTTTAGGGAAAACGTTGATTGATTTAGGATTATTTGGAGATGGGACGAGTTTTGATGAATTTGATGTGAAATCGATTTGTGCAAAATTACAGAATAGTGGATATGAATCTAATGGAAGCGAAATCATGTATAATGGATTGACGGGAGAACAACATGAATGTAGTATATTTACGGGTCCGGTGTTTTATCAACGATTAAAGCATATGGTTATCGACAAACAGCATAGCAGATCAATTGGGCCAATGGTGAATTTAACGAGACAACCGGCGGAAGGACGTAGTAGGGATGGCGGACTTCGATTTGGCGAAATGGAACGGGTAAGTCAAAAACAAACAACAATTAAACTAACTAAACTAACTAAACTAACTAAACTAACTAAACTAACCAAACTAACCAAACTAACCAACACTTATTATTTTATAACAAACAAAACAGGATTGTATGATTTCCCATGGAGCAGCAAGGTTTACGCGGGGTAGGATGTATGAAGCATCGGACAAATATCAAGTAAATGTATGTAAAAAATGTGGACTAATTGCATCATATAACGACGAAATGCATATTCATCATTGTAGAACATGTGATAATCGCACTGATTTCGCATATGTAGAAATACCATATGCATGTAAATTATTATTCCAAGAATTAATTACCATGAATATTGCGCCGAGAATGATTACTAGTTCGTAAAATAATAAAATGTTAGTATATGAACCCAAAATTAATAATTATATCTCATGGAAAAGAAATCGACTCTAAAGAAAAGATACAAAATTTCCCATTCAATTCATATAAATTATTATGTAGTAAAAATTGCGTTTTACGCCTACTAAAAACCACGGATGAATCCGACTTACCTGCCAATATATGTGCAAATGCATTTGCGATTGAAGAAGAAGAGCCGGTACATATAAACAGTAAAGGAAAACGGAGCATAATTATTCCACAAATGACATTCAAAATTAGCAAATCAGTGTCAGATAATAAAACAATAACATGCGGAATATATATTTGTATTTATGATAGCTCTGATGAAACATATAATAATATAAAATTGGTCGATTATTCTTATTTTTTAACTAAAAAAACGAATTCCGATGTATTCACGCATAGTATTGAAAAAATACATGAAATGGTGGGCGATGTTCCATTAGATGCTATAGATGTATACATTTGGTCATGTCGGGGTAATGGCGGCAGTTGTTATAAACCCGTGACTAATCCCAGCGCAGTAAACGCATTTGGTCATAGAATAAAAAATAATAGGCGTTCCAAATCCAAAAGTTCCAAAAGAACCAAAAGTTCCAAAAGAACCAAAAAATCTAGAAGAAAAACACGAAAATATAGAAGAAGATAATTTTCACATTGTTACATTTTTTATTTTATGTCGGGTGTAATCGCACCGAAATATAATAGACGAGCGCAGTAGTCGAGCCAAATAAAACTCCACCCCATAAGGAATCAATAAGAGCGATTATTGGTGACCAGTTTCGCAGTAATGCTAAATTTGTTAGATCAAATACCGAATAAATAACAAGTCCTAGTAAAAACGCGTCCTTGATACTCTTTTTCTCTCTAATAATGAAATAGTAAAGTCCAAATATTAGAGAAATGTAGCAAATTACTGCAGCAAATATATTCAATTGTATAGGCGATCCTTGAATTATACTAATCTGTTGATTGAATGCATTTTTCATCAACCATAAGTAAATGGAATCTAGCAAAACTAAACATCCTGCAATAATACAAATAATAGTTGCATCTTTTTTCATTATTATTATTATATTTTGTACAATATAATAATATAATATAATAATATCTTTATCAAATATATATGACATCAATAGGATATACAAATTTATATGGATCTGTTAAACAAACGCCGGTTGATCCAAGATTTAGAATGAAATTAGGTGGTGGACTTCCTGGATTTATTCCGCAAGCAGTACAGACCACAGATAATTATGATGAATCGGCACAAACGCGGTTCTTGTTGAAACAAGCATGGAATACAAAATATGCAAGACAATTGGATTATCAAAAGGCGATTTGTACCCCATTTAGAGCAGTAAATAATGCAGGTGATTTATTGAGCAGGAAAAATTATTCATGTGGCGGATCATGTCAAACATTTCAAAGTCGACCGGGACTATTTGGACTTAAAACTCATTTTGGACATATCCAAGATTTATGTGATGGATCAGGTGTTCCACCATCATCGTGTAATGGTAAATACGTTTATGATTCGTCAGATTATAGCCGATTTTTGAAACAAAAGGCGATCAATAAGAATTATAATGATTTGTCGTATGGAGGAGATGATAGTTCAGCAAGTCAATCTGCGTGGCGAGCAATTCGAAGATATTAGATATTGAATCATTGAATAAAATTAACCGAATAAATAAAAATAATATAATGAATATGTATAAAGAAAATGAGTACGCCGATTACGATAGACTCAGATGAGGATATATATAATTATATGAAAATCCGTAGCAATATCAGACCGTTGACATTAGAAAACTTATACGAGTGTTTATATATTATAAAGTATTTGATAGACAGTAACTCAATAAGTCCCGATCACCTGAATGATGTAGCCGAAATATATAGACGGTTATTATCATATCGACCCGCTCCCGTTTTAACTGGAATTTGGGAAATTGATGCACTCGTTGGAAATGAATATATACTTAATCGTGAGACTATTTCTGGTACCGAGGCAGCTATAACGGAGTTTATCGCAAGGTTATTATCCCAATATCCAGTAGATCCTACGAATCAACAATCGGGGTATAAGTATAATTATTTTCATGATATTTACAATAACATATTGATAATACGTACTGGTTTGGGCAGAAAAACAAAACGCAGAAATTATCAAAAATATGGCAAAAAAATAAAGAAGACAAAAAGAAGATAAATTAAAATTTAATTGTCTAGCTAATATTATATATAAGAAGATGACAACCGTTATATATAATAATTATTGCAATATCCCGTTTGCAGGAGGATCGTATAATGGATCAAAAATAATTGGACCAATGTGCCATGTATATCCGCTTGCTATGCCAAGACACAATTACGGAATATTAGCAGGAATTCATCCCAATCCTCCGCAATTTGGAGTGGCAGATGGCGCATCTGAATTCTCAAATGCTCGTCGTCAATATCTTAGGACAGCGAGTTATGCAGAGTCAACCAAAACAGGAACAGAAATGTATTCCCCGATTAAACCCACCTCGGCGTTTAATGCAGGAACACAGCGCAGTTATTTGTTATCACAATCAACAAAATATATTGCTCCAACATCATCGTCAATGTATATTTCAACGAGAAAAGCGCAAGCAGTTGGAAAATCAAGTTATAAACAAGGATTATCGGTAGATGCCCCGATGACGTACAAGAATTATAATCGCAATGATGTTAGATCCGCGCTCCGATTTGCTAGAGCAGGAGGATGTGTTGCACCGGCAAAAAAAGGATCAATATTCAATCATAGTTTAGTCAATAACGATCATGGTGCTGGATGGGGCGCATTACCGAGACAAACCTATTGACAAAATAAAAAAACCAATAACAAAACCAATAAAAATATTTTGTGGAGATATATTATAACAATCAAAAGAAAATGATACATAAATTATTAGTAGAGTTTTTAGGCACATTGTTTTTGACATTTATCGTATTGGCAACACGAGGAAATTGGTTAGCTATTGGCGGGGCGTTAGCCGTAGGCGTATTATTAGGCGGTCGTATTTCGGGCGCGGCGTATAATCCGGCAATAGCAATCGCGTATTTTGCCGCGGGAAAAATCGCAAGTACCGAAATGGTGGCGTATATAGTCGCGGAAATTGCGGGAGCATTGGCAGCACTACAATTGGTAAGAATGATTAAATTGTAAAATTATAAAAAATACTCGATTAAACATGCTCGAACAGCATCTTTAATATTTCTCACATCAGGGAATAATGTTTCCAATTTAATAGTATCTAGCAAATTATTCGATCGATCCGATGCCAATATTTTACGCTGTTCGTCCTGCGAAAAGTTTTCCCAGGTAAATGCCGGATCGACGAGTTCTTGATACATTGTTAAAATTTCGTTATGTGAAATTACGCCGGGATTTGTCAAATTAATGGTTCCAACTGTCCGGCTTTTCATCATGGATAGAACAATGGGGAGTAATTCAGGTAATACGGACATTGAATTGGGAATAGAGCAAATGCGAGAATAATGGGTGATTTTAGTGATAAAATTTCGATCGTTTTGCTCGCCGGTGATTGGCATACGAATGCGTAGATTTAACACAGAATCTTTATGGACGTGCATTAATCGATCGGTAAATCCTTTCACGATGGAATATGACGACCCGTAAAAATTGGGTAATGAATCTTCAGTAAATCCTGTCACCCCTCCCAACGGCCGTTCTTCGTCATATTTGAAAATACAGCCTGTTCCGAGATAAGTGTAATGAATATTGAGTTTTTTGGATATTTCGGCGAGAAGTATAGGAGAAAATAAATTATCGCGTATATTTTCGACCAATTTTCCCTCTTGCTCAAGATAATCGATTGTACTAAATACTTTACCATTAATTTGTCCGTGCGTTCTGCCGATAAAAGAGATGATATGTGTTGGATTTAGTTGGATAATTTCTTGGAATAATGTATCATAATTATCTACTCGTGATTTTCCTTGTATATATTGAAGTTCAGTGGGATTCGCCAGAATTTCTTTATCGAGAACATTTAGAAATTGTTGACCGATCCATCCATTACTTCCATAAACTAGAATATTCATTTTTATTTTTATTTTTGTCTTTATCTTTTCTCCTTTTGTTATTGTTATAATTGATTTTATCGCCATCTCTTTATTATATTTTCTCGGTATATATTATACACAAATTTTTATTATTATTATTTTATTATTATTGCATGACAAGAAAATCTAGAATTAGATCTAAACGGTCCGTGTCTAGAAAAATAAGAGGAAGCCGTAGACGAGTTCAGAGAGGGGGTGAACCGACTGGTCCTACAGGAACTACAGATCCTACAGGGCCGGGTGGCTGGTTTAGTGACCTGTGGAAAAATCTTAAAACTCGACTTGGGGGCAAAGATCATCCATATACTCTAGATAATAGTGGTGCTGCTGCCGAGTCAACAATTGGTCAAAACATAGACGATTATACAAAAAGCACAGAAGCCGCTGTTTCGGGAGCTGCAAGCGAGGTAAAAAACACATTATCTAACTGGTTCACCCCATCACCAGTAACCCCATCACAAGTACCAGTATCACCAGTAACCCCACCAGTAACCCAATCACCAGTAACCCCACCAGTAACCCCATCAGGTCAAAATGGCGGAAAAAGAAGAAGACGGCCGCAAACACATATCCGACTAAATCGTAAATATATCAGTAGAAAAATGAATAATATCGTCGATATTTTTAGAAAACAATTGACCTGCAAAAATAAAGGTAAAAATAAAAAGAGTAGACGACATTATCGGGGAGGAGCCCATGGTAATTATCCTGGTGCGGTTGGTAACATCAATGTCCCGATGCCATCACGACCATAAAAACCATAACCCAAAAAATAATAATATTATTTTAGTAAAAATATTATAATATTATATAACGATTAAATGTATCATAAAAATAAGACACGGAAAGTGTATAGTTCTGTTGGAAGCCAAAGAAAAGCATATCCACTAAGAATTCGATTATATTCAACGCCGCGTACTGCTCAAAAAAAGGCGTACATATATTTGGGAAAGACTGCAAAACTATATCCGGCAAATAATCACAAAAAAAAATACAAAATTTTCGACCCTAAAAACAATAAGTGGATTAACTTTGGTCAAATGGGCTATGAAGACTATACCAAACATCACGATAAAAAACGTAGAAAAAACTACCTTACGCGTACTAAATATATGCGCGGTGATTGGAAAAAAAACAAATATTCTGCTAATAATTTAAGCAGAAATATTTTATGGTGATTGATTTGACTTTGTCCGGTTATATGCGACGATGTTTTAGCATAACACAATAAATCATATAAATTGCTAATATGGCAAGACTGATAAAAAATATCTGGACAACAGGATCTTTGGGTAAATCGACTGATCCATAATACATCGGCGATGCAGTAGAAGATATATTCGTAAATGCTTGTATACAGGGGGCGCCAGTCAACGGGTTACCACCCGACCCAAAATTACATGGATCCATACCCTTAATATCATTCAACGTAACAAATTGCGTATCTGTTCCTACATTATTATTAATATCAATGGTTTGTAATGTAATTTCTTGACACGGTGGATTATTTCCTGCGGTAAATGCGCTAAAAATAGGACCCGGGTTCAGTACATTCAAATCACTCATGGTTCCAGGAATTAATCCTCTAAACGTCGAGAAATTTTGTCCCATACCAGCAGATATAAAAGGAATATTTCCACCGGGAACATTATTCACATAAATATATCGACTTACCGGGTTACAACTGGCATCAGGGCTCGCATTAGGGCAAACATTGGGAGTACATTTAGCGGCAGTTTGTAGAAAATATTTATTGCCTAAAGGCTGGCCAGTTTTACTTGCACTACCCGTTCCCGTAACTAATAATTCGACGTACGAAATAAGTCCATCTATATCTGTACCTAATGCTGAAATACTACCATTTGCAGTCATTCCAATTTCATCGGGGTTATTGATATTTTTCCAATATGGATACGATGCACCCATAGCATTTGTATTTGATGTAGTTGATTGAAACGAACTGGACATATTTTTCTTATAAGCTATACTATATATTTATTATATTTTTTATCAATCAATCTATCAACCGTCCACCAAAAACTAACTATTCTGGGCATTGATCGCATTTTCTTGTTGAGCTGCACTAGCAGCAGAACTAGATTTCGATTGATTATTTGATATACCCTGTGCATATCCCGCCTGTTGCTGAACTAACCCTTGTACTTGTTGATTTAATGACACCACATTTTTACTAATATCGGTAACTTCAGACTGTAATGTAGATATTTCGGAAAGTTGGTTATTCAAATATGTGATATTCTGAGCATTATGTTGTGCTAATGTTAAAGCGGCGTTGTTTGCGCTATTAGGACTAGTTGCATCTGATGGATCATATGGTATATAATTTGTAGTTGCAGTAGTACCGGTACCAGTACCATTTGTCAATCCTTCAATATAACTAAAATTGGATGAAGTGTAATAATAATGAATAACTTGAACTAAAATTAATAATGAAAATAATAGGATGAGAATATTTACTAACATTATTGTTTGTTTTGTTTGTTTTGTTTGTTTTGTTTTGTTTTGTTTTGTTTTGTTTTGTTTTGTTTGATTGTTTTATTATATTACGATACAATAAAATAATATAATCCTATAATAATATACATACAAAATCCCTCAAAAAAACCATGTCTGAAATAGCATCACATTATCCTCAAGGGATGGGATCATATAATAATAGAACATATATAGGAGGATATGAAAGTTGGAAAGGAACTGGACTATATAGTAATCCAGTTGCAATCACCGCCGGAAATATACGTCCATTTACAAATAAGGATTATACAAATGTTTATCCAAGTAAATTTGGTTTAGCAAGACCACAAAAATGGCAATATCGTAAAGGTACTACTACTACACCCAAACAAACAATTATCGTAAACCCAGAAAATCCGGCGCAATATATAACAGTGAATACAGATCGAGTATCAAAATCATCTAAATCGCATTCATTAATCGGACAATTAATTGACCGTCCTGGACAATTTTCTGTTAAACATAACCCGCCATCGGAACTAAATGAAGCAGCGCAAATGGATAAGGATTGTACAACATGTCGCGGTATTGGACTCGTAACAGATTTTTACCCGGAACCATATCTTACTAATAATCCAGAACCCGTAAGTACAAATACGCCAGGTAGTCGCCCAAATTCATTTTGTTGTAATGAAGCTAGAAAAGCATTATTGCGGGTTAGACCGGCAAGCACAAATCTAAAAAAGAATTATTTTACGACATTGCAACAATATAGACAAAATCGATGCCAGACATACGACCAAAAAGTTTTCAACTTTTATTCGAGTAATCAAGCGGAAGCTAACCGAATAGCACTTCAAAATAATCCGACACTTACCGAAAAAATGTTATTAAGCGCAAAACCGGGTTCGCCATTGGCATTATCAAATACTTATGTCGCCAATTGTTACCCGAATACAAGTTTGAGCGGATATAGTCAATCGGAATTAGTGTTATCGGCATTTGGTTATATAAATGATGCAAACATCTTGTCGAGTAGTGAAATTGCTAGATTTTATGCGTTGCAAATACAGACATTTCAAATATTTGCTGAATATCTTAAAACGTTAACTAATACAGAACAAGCGGTACAAATATTTGAACGATTTATTTCGAATCCTTATTATGGTATGGCGCTTACTGGGCCAAGTAATCCACGAGGATGTAAATTAGTGGTTTATAAACCAAGTAATCCTCAATTTGCGACAGAAGGAGGGGTGTCTAGTAGTACTCGAACTTTTAAATTGGCGGTAACCACAGTAGAAAAAAATAAATATAATAATAATAACTATCCGTTTATTTACAAAGATAAGACTCCGTCATGTAATTCGGCGTTACCCATTATGTTTAGACAAGTAAGTTATAATCCAAAAACATGTTTTAGATCATCAGACGATTATTTTTCAAAATCCGTCACTAATTCTGGCAGTTTATCTGCTGGTCCAACTGTTGCAAATAACGGTGTTTCTGCTTCTAATCCAGGCGGACAAGCCATAAAATAGCGCGGGATATTTGTTCCGTTGACTGCGATAATATCATCGTCTCCTGCCACCATCACAACATTTTCAATAATTACGGCTTCCTCTGCTTCTTTAATATCCCGATTTTTTAAAAAAATGTTTATTTTTCCGGTAATTGTATTATATGGAATTTTATATTTTTCGCACCATTGAATACATTTCTGTATATTATTTTTTTTCAATGCTTCAATTTTATCATTTTTATGTTTGCTTTTAAAAATGGATAAGATATGATCAATGCTTTCTATTTGTTGATGCCCTATAATTATATTCGAATCCGCGATTTTATTTAAAAAATAAACGGGCAAATCGCAATTAAATAATGAAATGATGTTACTACTACCACTACTACTACTACTACTACTACCACTACTACTACCACTACTATTTATTACCATAAACAATTTATTGTTATATGTTTCGTATTGCGATTTTAATGACGAATTTAAATTAAATTGTTTGCAAACAATATACCTATCATTTGATATAATATTACTTGTATTTGGTTTTATGATATATACCTTGTCGTACAACCCGCATAATATAAATAATATATCTAAAACAAGTTTATTAAATAACTCATCTATTTTTATAATACATGTACCACCCGAACTCTGATATGTGAGGATATGGATCAATATAAGAATTAGTTTATTCATTTCAACATCAAAATAAAAAAAATCAATCGCGTTTATATTATTGGGGGTGGCATAAGAGTCACCATTGTAATTTATATCGTTATATTCCGCTCTAAACATATTCAAACATTCTATCGGATTTCCGGCATATGCCGTTTTTATATTATGATTAAAAATACCGAGTAAGTTAAAGGTGGTTATTAATTCCAGTAATATATAAAATGTATTAGATGCTGGATTTAATTTGCTAATGGATGATTTATATCCAGGAACAATTGAAAAAATAAATTCATAGGGATTTACCATTTTATATAATAATGATAATTCGTCATTATCTACCTGAATTAATTTCAATGAATCGTGTAGATATGAATAAAGTGTTTGTGAAACATATGGACATGGACACGGACAAGGTTGATCTTGGTCTTGATATATAGGATTTATAGAATTTATGTCAATGATATATTTTTTTTTGGGTAATATGTAATAACTCATTTATTATATTACATATTATACCATATATTTATACCGTTTACACTGTATCTTATTTTACACATGTATCGTTACAATTCTGATGTGATGGCGGACAACGGACGATGATTATGACTTATTTTATTGTTGTAATTATTTATTTGTTTTGATATAAATATACCAACTACTAGGCGTTGTTAGCACCAACAATTTTTAATTTTTTCGGACGACCGCGCGTAGGTTTTATTTTTTCGATTTCAGTTGCAGGTTCTATGATTATCGGCGCAAGAGTCGACTCCTCGTCATGAATTACTAGTTTTTTAACTCTTGGCTTTTTTTTCGTTGTTTTATTTTCTTTTTCTTCTACCTTGGCTTCTTCTTTTTCTTCTACCTTGACTTCTTCTGCATTAGTTTCTTCTACTGCATTAGTTTCTTCTACTGCACTAGGTTCTTCTTTTTCTTCTGCCTTGCTATCCCCGACCACATTATCTCCGACCACACTATCTCCAATACCAATACCACTATCCCCGCTACTTCCGACAATAACCAACTTTTTATTCAATTTACGAATTTTAGGTTTACTTGTCGGTGGAGACACAATCACCAATTTTTTGGTTTTTTTAACACTCTTATTTAGTGCGGCACCTGGCTTATTTACAGGTTTTATATTCACCCCTTCTTCTACCGCTTCTTCCACTAAATTCGCTGCAACCTTATCCGCATTTACATTACTTATTTTTTTATAAACAAAATATCTATTTAAAAACGAAATTTTTCGTTCAAGTGCATTCATTTCGGCCGCACTACCGTATCGAAGATGTTGTTGTTTATTATGTTTTATTTCGTCGAGCATACGATTGAATAATTCTCCGAAAAGCCCGGATCCTTCTGGCAATCCAATAGATCTGGCTTCATCACGAGTAATTAATTTAAATCCATAATTTTCCATAATACGATGTAAATAATCAAAATTAATTAAATATTCGGGGAATGATTTATTAATAGATTCTTGAAAAACGCATATTTTATATCCCAAACTAGTCACATCATCTTCAAATGTTTCGTGATCATATTCCTTTTTAATTTCCCATATTTTAGTATCTCCGTCAAATAAATCTATACTATTCTGTTTTTTCAATAAATTGAAAATCAATTTACCATCATAACACGTTCCTATAAAATACCCTCCAATTCTAGTACACTCTGCCACATTTCTTATATAATTATTGAATATTACTGGATTTTCAAAGAAATAGTGGAGTGCGAATTGACACGATGAAATATTAAATCCGTCTTCGCCTTTCCCGTATTGTCGTGCAACACCCTTCCCCAATTTGGCTTCATCTTTCGGCCCTGTACCAAAAACGGCCCTGGTTATTTGAACTGCTTTATCATTCAACATTGCCGCACCCGATCGAATATTGCTACTACTATTTCCATTTACGAATAATGCATATGGTATATTCTTGAATTCTTTGCGATAATTTAAAAACCGAGCACATGCACCGTCCAATCTATTTTCAAGATTGTCTTTCATCAAATCAATACCAAATACAAATGATAACTTGGCACTAATCCATTTTGGAAAATCCCCGCCTTTTCCGCATGCATAATCGATAAGAGTATCGCCTCTTTTAGAAACACTGCGGAATAACAATTGTTTTACATATAAATTATGAAAATCGCGAAGTGCTCTTGTTTTGCTTGCACCTCCACCGATTCCTTTATTATAATAAATATCGTCATCTGCCATTTCATCTGGAATATTATTTCCGGTAGAAATCATATTTTCTGTAATCGGATTATGTATGGAATGCCAATTACTATTAGCTACACGATATGCGTTTCCGAAATTTTTAAGCCCTTGTTTCAATTCGTTTGTTTTATCAGATCTAACGCGTAATGGTATCCATCTCCACAGTTTATCATTTGTCATTTCATATCTAAATTCAACTATAGTATTATCCGTAATTACCTCGTTTTCTTCGGAAAACATTTGATTAATTCCCGTATCGTCTTTTTTTAACATGATATTACAAATCCCTGCAGAAATATCACTTGGATTAGTGGGATAAAATTGTACGGGTTTATATCCGTCATTTGATCTCGGTCCTACCACCGTACCTTTATGACCATTTTCATCATCTATGTTGTTTTTTGGTTCTGGTAAAATATCATTTATTACATCGTTGCATGGATTAATATAACCATCCTTATTTTCATCAAACCCGCAGCGTAGTATAATGGTTTTATATTCTTGTATTTGCGCGATCGAAGATACGTTCAATCCTCCTTGAAATATAGGCGTAACCATATCCAATCCAGCCTCATTTTTATTTGTAGTAATCAGAAAATCCACTGTATTAAATTGTGGGGGTTTCCATTTAAATGAATATTCCCAGGATACTTTTTTATTCATACTTGGTTTTCCAATTGTATTTGTCCCAACCCCCATATTTGCTGGCGTAAAGATAAGACCGTCTGTATTATACTCAAATAATCCCGCCCGCTCTTTCCCTAAAATATAATTACATGCGTCAAAAATATTATTTTCGCCTTCCTTTGCATTGGTAGTAGCAGTAGCAGCAGTAGCAGTAGCAGTAGCAGTAGCAGCAGCAGTAGCAGCAGCAGTAGCAGTAGTAGCAGTAGCAGTAGCAGCAGTCCTCGCCAAAGTATTTCTGGGATAGAATTGTTTACATTCAATTCTAATGGGTATGGGATCATCGGGAACCACGGAAGATATAGATGCATTCAAGATTTTTATTAAATTTTTCAAGGCGGGTAATCTATATTTTATCCGCTTTGATACATCTTCTGGTTTTGTCTGTACAAATCCAACTGATCTAATATCTTCATTATCCACAAAATAAATATCAAATGCCGCATACAAATTAATAAATTTCCCGAATTTATCATGGATAATAATTTCCCCGTCTATTAATGAATTAAATATATCTTTATTTGTTGTTTGAGCTCCAGTGAATATTATTTTCATATTCGAATTAATTAAATATATTTTCCCGACACTTGAAATAAACATCATATGTCTATCTCCATCCGCTTTATCTGTTACTGTATAATTTTTACGAATATTTGGAAGATTTGAATCTTCGTTGATCGGTGAAATATTTGGAATTTGCAATGTAAACGACGAAGGGCCGATAAAATCATTGGGGTAAATTCGTTCGGCATGAAACTCTTTTCCGTGAACTAATTTCATATAATTCTGTAATGTGATATATTGTTCTGGATAAGAAATGGGATAATTTGACCCCTGTAACCCCATTAATACAAATTTAATTGTTTTGCGAATGGCTGCCAACAATGAATTCGCATTCGAGCAAGATGAGCTCGGCCCAATTTTATAATTATTAACTTCCAATTCAATTTCATATACTTCTGGATTGGTAAAGACTCCCGATTCTTCTGTTGTATATACCGGCACAGGAAATTTATTTTTTCCGCTTGCTAAACTAGAACTTTTTACTATACTAATATCTACATTGATAGGAATATCAGGATGACTAAATGTAACACGGTTAATATACCTGAAAACCTTTTTAGATTTTTCCCAAGTTTCAACTAAGGATTGTACAATTTTATTTGTGGGAGGGATATGTTCTTCAGTTTGATATGAAACCCTAAAATTGAAATCATCAAAATTAACCGGACGCATAAATTCATCTGTATTTTTATTTTTATATTGCGTTTTTTTCTGGAAATTGATCGCATTGTTATTAATTACATCGGATAACATTTTTTTAATATCATTATGCTTACAATATTCTTTAATTGGATGAAATCCAGAAATTTCTGTTCTAATATTTCTAGACATTTGTGTATTTCCAGATATAGGGTCCAAATATTCGTTTTGAATACGTAATAAATACAATCCTTGTTCGTCTGAACACGTAAACCCTAACGATTTTAATTTACGTATTACGTTATCAAAATCAATTTTAGTAAGTGGCTTAATACCGCGAGTACCAAATCTAACTTCTAATTCATGATTTATTTTAAAATTTCTTATATGTGGATCATTTTTCCAAAACGCATTCACCAATTCATCAAATTGAATAGATGGAATTTGTTCTTGTTCTCGTTCTTGTCTGGGCTCATATTTTTTCTTTATAGTTGTCATAATATTATTCTTATTTTGTTGTTACCGTTCTATATAATAAATACATATTTTTTATATAGAAATCAAATCAATTTTAATATTATTGCTATGCTCGCCAAAAAAGTGTGTCTTCTTTATGGAGTTTTCATAATTATTGCAAATATGTAACTAACATTTCATACAAATCTTTCTTGGTCTTCTTTTTATCATCGGTCGTACTAACTAATGAATTTTTACATAGCAATAATAATTCGTCCAATGTATAATAACTAACCGCTCTAAGAGGTTTATCTATATTTTCCCAGTTGAAATAATTGGTTCTGTAATCTGCTATCTTTTCGGCAGATACTTCTGATTCGTAACAATATTTATGATATGGTAAAGAATGTACGACATGAATTATAGAATCCCCTGTATTGACGCTATTATCAAAACATTTTCTATTATGAATATATAAAATATTTATATTATTAACTGCACATAAAGCTATAAATGTCTTCATACCAATTCGATCTTTATTTGCCAACTCATCTTCAATATCTTCTTTAATATTTTTGATTTTTTTATCTTTTAATATGGATTTTTTTTCTCGTAATAATTCAATGCATTTGAATTTTTCAGATTTTTCATTTGTAAATGAGGTATTTCCAGGATATTCATAAGATGCAAATCCGTTTTTAATTATATAAAAACACCAAAATAATTGATCCGTATGATCTGGATAAAAAAATATATCCTTGCTATTATTGACAGGGGCGCTGTTCGGTACATTCTTTTCCTTTTTTTTATTATTGTTTACACCTTGTCCATTTACCATTTGTCCATTTACCATTTGTCCATTTACCATTTGTCCATTTACCATTTGTCCGTTTAACATATAGTCTTGTAACAATTCCATCATGTAATCAAACAACAAACAACAAACAAATCAATCGCTAGGTGCATAAATACAGTTAATATCTTTATTATCTTTTGTAAAATATATATTTTTAAACTGTTCTTTTTGCAACTCCATTTCAGTTAAATTTAATTCTTGTGCGTTTACATAGTTTATATATATTTTTAGTTCATTAATAATATATGGATCAACTTCTGTTAAATTTACATGAATTCCGTATTTATTTTCGTTTAACGTAACTTCCTTCTTTTTACTTAAAATTCGAAGAATTTCGATTTGATTAAATTTGGGCATGGATTCGATTTTGTCTTTGATAAAAATAAGTTCATCTGTATATATCGTTGTATTATTTTTCAATCCTTCTATTTCCACATCTTCATCTTCTTCTTTTGTAGTAATCATAATATTTTCAGACATATTGTGATTATTAATAAATTGTGTTTAAGTTGTTTGTTTCTAATCTGAATTTAACACAAGTCTCGGTGCTTTATTTTCTTTTTTAGTATAATGTAATCGTGGTTCAACCAATTCGGCAATAATACTAATATATTTATCGTTTAATTCAAAACGTTGACCAATAACACGAATCATAATTTTACTATTTTCTTGAATGGATAAGAAATATGGACTCGCATAATGATGATCGCGAGTTATAAATACTACTATCGGACTTGGTATTTCAGTCGAACTTTCTGCACGAATTCCGGCTTTTGTAATATTTTTCACAGTGCATTCTATATTTAATCCTTCAACCGGGCAACAAATTCTACATTCAAATACAACTTCAAATTTTACAAAGGTCGCATGAATCACGCCGCTAGAATAAGTTAAAATTCTAGTAGACCCCGGTTGAACAAAACCTTCAACTGAACATTTCCCTTCAAATGCCGCAGCGACGTTTTTTTCTATAGTTTCTTGAATGTTTTTTCCGATGGATGTTATCGGTAAAGATATATTGCGCGTAATTAATGAATTCGAATAGATGCCTATATTTTTATCACCGTCGCCATCTTTATTATTTTTTCCTTTATAATTAGTTTGAAACTTGGTATTCGTGGCAATGGCATTAGCATTGACAGTAGCAGTAGCAGCAGTAGCAGCAGCAGCAGCAGCAGCAGCCCCTTTTTCCGTCGCTTTTTTTTCTAATGCATCTGCTTGCATTAACAAATCATCTGCCCCGCCGCCACCCATCGATGAAATAGTCGCAGCTTCCATTCGAAGCATTTTCGCCCTATCATTTAAAATTCGTGAATTTTCCATTGGTTATGTATTGTATGTGTATTTATATAGTTATGATATTATATCTTTAATTATTTACAATTATTTACAATTATTTACAATCAATTTTATTTTTTAGTTCAAAATTTTAGTAGCATAGCCATTTCAAAATCTAAAAACCATATCTTTCCATTAGCTCTAATATTATTAAAATGACGTAAAATTAATTCTTGTAATGAACATAGTTCCGATTGAACCATTCCCTTTGTATTTTCTTGAGTATATTTGCTCTCTTTCCCGAAAATACTATTTAATATATCTATTTTTTTAGTTTTAGCAGCTTCATCACATCTAGCTCCCGTATTTCGTTTTGATATCGTATTTTTTATTTTAAATACTAAATATTTGTTTTTATTATCATGCCCAACAAATCCAACCAACGCATTATAATTTTCATTATTATTATCCTTATATTGTTGTGCAATCTTTTCAAGCAATTCGCGTTCATCCTCGGGTTCTGCGTTTGTCCAATTACCATTGTTTTGTAAAAGCATCATTTTCATAGTATTTTTAGAATATAACATCATTCCTTTTATTTTTTTAGTAACAATTAGTTTTGAATCAAAATAGCGTTTTATTTGCGATTTAAATATAACTATATCTTCGCTTATATCTTCATCGCCAATTACTCTCTCGTCTTCAATATAAATATATTTTAACAGCAATAATTTTTCGTGAAATATTAACATATCTACTATGTGTTCTATCAATAATTCAGAACATTGTATTTCCGATATATTAATTTCGCTATCATCTATTATTTTTCTCATAGTAATACCGCAGTGTTTATACCAATTATCGTCACCCCGTTTAATTTTTTCACATTCCACGCAATTCATAAATCGAATAGCTAAATCATAATTTTCTTTCAATTCATTTATTAATGTAGTCCCCAAATTATATTCAGCGTTTACTTTTTCCAGACCTTTTCGGTCTATTTCTACTGCTTTTGTCTCCTTTTCTAATTCTTCATCAACATCAACTCTTTCAGCTAATCTTTCATCCTTTACCGCATCCTTTACCGCATCCTTTACCGCATCCTTTACCACATCCTTTACCGCACCCTTTACCGCACCATTTACCATATCATTAATAAATACAATTTTTTGGTGTTTATAGTCTAGTGGGATAGATCTATCTGAAATTGGTATTTTGGTATCATTCAGTTCGCTGGGTTGAAACAAATAATAATCGCCGATATTAACTAAATATCCAGTTCTATCGTATCTATCTGTTATAAATTCATTACTATCGTCAATTAATTGTGTTAATGCCGCAAAAATTTGTACTCTGGGGTACGATTTTGGTATATTTATCTTTTTAATTAATTCTTCTTTTTTATAAAAAAATCGATCCTTCATTAATCTACGTATTTTTTGCAAAATCTTATCAGAATTCATTGTTATAAATGATTCGGTATAAGTTCCTTCTTTAATTTGTATAGGCAGTTCGCTTGTGTTTGCGCATTTATATGTGCATGATGCCATATAATCACATGCAGCTGAATATGGTGCATCTCCAACTTTAAATTCGTCAATGTGTTGTCCGGTGGATAAAATTTGTTTAACTTCCATATTCATATTTTCTTGTGTAAAATTAATTTGATCATGATTTATAATACAATCAACTGCATTTTCTTTTAATACTCTACTAACTTCGCCAATTAAAATTGCTTTTTTTTCGGCACTTCTATATACATAAATATCCGCGGATTCTTCTTCATTGTTATCTAAAATGGTTCCATGCATAAATATCTGTACGTTTCTTTTTTCAAAATCTAAATCTTTATGACTAAAATTACGAACTGCGCGACCAATAATTTGTTCTAACCTGTTCATGTTATACCATGGCTCTAATATATGCACTTGTCTAATAAATTTCAAATCAATCCCCTCTGATCCCGACTTTGAAATTAAAACAACTTTAATTTTATGCCCATCTTTATTATTATCGTTAGTAATTGCTTTAATATCAAAATCATTGTCGGGTGAAATCCGTCGATCACCTGTAATCATTATATATTTGGCGGGTTGAAACAAATCTCCTTTATTTTTACGAGGGAGCATAGTAACAGAATCCACTGGATCATGCGGGGGCGTTTTAAATAATGATTTATTATTACCGTTTTTACCACCAAATCGCGTAAATCCCATTTCTTCTAATGCTAGTGCCACGGGTATTAATCCACCATCAATCCATTGCGAATAAATCAAAATAATACCATCAGACACTTTTATATGATCGCCGCGTTCAGTTGCAATACTATTACATATATTTTTTATTTTGGCACTATATTTTCCAATTTCTTTTGGAGAAAATATATTCCATTTATTTTGAAGAGTTGCCTGTTTATATTCAAAAGATCCCTTTTCGGGAGGGTTTTTACTATCAATAAATGTCATCAATCTATATAATCCACGATGTCCCGTTAAATCGTGTGCATTGATATGAACCTGATCTGTTCCGACCACGCCTGAAATGGCGTCACTGGCACTAGCACTGGCACTAGCATTAGCACTAGCATTAGCACGGGCACTAGCATTAGCACTGGCACTAGCATTAGCACTGGCACTAGCATTAGCACTGGCACTGGCACTAGCACTGGCACTGGCACTAGCACTATCACTGACCTCATCTTCATCCTCGTCCTCATTTTCTTCATCCGTGTCGACGCCACCAATCATAAGATGCTCGGGTGAAAGTGTATTGTCGCTTGAATCTTTTTTCATAATTACTACGTCTTTCCCTGGCTCTGGCTCTGGCTCTGGCTCTGATGTCACTGATACTGGCACTGGCTCTGATGATACTGACTCTGTTGATACTGGCACTGGTTCTGCTGATACTAGCCCTGACTCTGTTGATACTGGCACCGACTCTGCTGATACTGGCACTGGTTCTGCTGATACTGGCTCTGCTGATACTGGCTCTGCTGATACTGGCTCTGCTGATACTGGCTCTGCTGATACTGGCTCTGCTGATACTGGCTCTGCTGATACTGGCTCTGCTGATACTGGCTCTGAAGGCAATGATGAGGTACCCGATTCATGTTCTTCATAATCGGCTATGGGAATAATATACTTAACCGCATGTTTTAAATGATCAATTGGATAAATTATATTTAATGCTTCTAGCGGCATTTGTAATAATGTATAACCAAATGCATCCATATTTTCGAAGCTAGGCATATCTCTAACCTTTCCCAATTTTGTGGTAACCATTATTTTTTTTCTGCGCAAACTATCTATTATAAATTTATATCCTAAAGATTGAATCGATCCGATATTTGTTAAATATATATTATTCAGTCCCATCATTTCTTGTTCAGTTATATTTGAGATGGTTTTACCGTTCATTTGATATGTTGGATATTTTATACCAATAATACCATTATCACTGGACTTGGACTTGTTATCACTGGATTTGTTATCACTGGACTTGTTATCACTGGACTTGTTATCACTGTGAGCAAAAGTACTCCGAGGTGAAAATGTGTCTGGGTATATTCTAAATGGAAATGTATACGGATTATTCCCGCGAACAAACGATATATATCCTGTTGCTTTTCGTATCAACAATTCTTTACCAATTTCATCACCCGTGGCATTTTTTTTAAAATTACCATTCTTATCAAAAATGTCTCTAACTTCAATTATAGCCCGTCTATCATTTATATTCATTAAATTTAATAACCATATTATTTCCTTATAATTATTATACATTGGTGTCGCAGATAGTAATAATAAACGAATATTATTGGCAGATGAAACAAGACTTAATAATTGTTGTGCAACTAATTTATTTTCATTATCATCTGATATTCGAATATTGTGAACTTCATCAATTACAATTAATCTATTATTAAATTCATGCTGTAAATTTCGAATACGTTTTGAACTCTTATTTTTCTCATCGCCTCCTGCTTCTGCTATTTTGTGTGCAAATTCTATATATCCCATAAATACATACGAATTATTAATTAAACTTTTAATTTGACTTATAACCTTTTCTTTAGTTACTCCCCTCATATTCATAGGATTAATCTCTTTTAATAATTTATTTCCGGTACATGCGCGTATACTCCATAATCCATCTACCAATTTTAGTTTTCGTTCATCAAATAACTGCAATTTAAAATTATCTTGAACGTTGGGAGAAGCAACAATTATAATTTGTTTGTATACCCCAATTTGTTTCAAATAATCTCGCATTTCTTCGCACACTCCAATCGCGCTACATGTTTTACCCGTACCTAATTCGTGATACATTAATAAACTATTATAGGGTGTTTGAAACGACATAAAATTTCGCACAAATGCTTGATGTGGTGACAATTCAAAATCAGCTTTACTCAAAATTTCTGCATGAGTTTTAATATCATGGATTTCACCGTCATATTTAGTATCATTAAATTCTTTTTTTTCGGCTATTTTTAAATTAAAATTTGGATCATTTAAATTTGGATATAAATAATCTTCTGTTTCTGGATGTTGTTTAAATTCTTCGGCTTCCAGAAATTCTTTTCTTAACAAAAATTTATTACAATTCTTATCATATATTTTTTCGGGATTAGCACAATTGTTCGTTTCAAACATAATTTTTAAATTTTCCATATTTACCTGGTCCATATTATCATCGACCGCCTCATTATCATCGACCGCCTCATTATCATCGACCGCCTCATTATCCTCTTTTTTTTCTTCAATTTCTTCCGACATAATATATATATTATATGATATAAACTATATTGTGAATATAATCTAGTGTGAATATAATCTATTATGAGTATAATCTATATTCTTGTAATACATTATTAATATTTTGAATAACCTGTTTTTTTTCTAAATTATATGGCCGTATTGAATTTAAACATTCATCTAATACTTTCCATTCCATTTTACTAACTTCAGCCGATTGGAAATTTTGTACGGGTACACTATTTTCATTCATATATGCCAAATAATATTTATATTTGTATGATTTATGATTAGAGCCTATAAACACTTCTTCAAATGGTAACACATTTTCAATTATATTCACACTTGATGCCGTATACCCAGTTTCTTCCTCGAATTCTCTAAGTGCGCAGTCCATATCAGATTCTTGATAGTTTCGTCGACCCTTTGGAAATTCCCATTCCGGTTCTTTCCAAGAGGTTGCACTAGATCGAATGTATTCATTTATACCTTTATCTGAATCAACCGGTTCAACCGATACACGATCTTTTTCATCGTTGGCCATTTCATCTACATTTTTTTGAATTTGGGGTGCATTGTAAGATAGATATTTTCCACGAATATAATCTATATAACCAAACGTATACTTACGACATATCATTAGATATTGAAGTCCTGCCACACTCGGTCTACAAGCAATAATTCCATAACTAATTATCGGTATCTTACATTGATTAAATTGGTGGTTTGGTTTATTGCAGTTCAAACATGAATTTGACATTATATTTAGTTTAGGTATGATATCTAATCAACATAACATATGTTTAAATCGTTAAAGAAATGTATATGTAATCACTATAGTAATGAATAAATCGAATAAAACTGTATTAGATCCTAAAATTTTCGGACCACATTATTGGTTTATGTTACATACCATTGCAATAAATTATCCATTGCGGCCAAATGCAGTGACAAAAAAACGATATTATACATTTATTATGGATATTCCGTTATTTATACCAAATGAACAAATGGCAACTAATTTTGAAAAGTTGTTGGACGTATATCCAGTTACTCCATATTTAGATACTAGAGATAGTTTTATACGATGGGTGCATCATATTCATAATAAAATTAACGAACAATTGGAAAAACCTAAAATAACACTGGCGCAATTTTATGAAAATTATTATAATAATTATAAACCGAATGAAGTTAAATATAAAGAATATTATAAAATGATGAATAAACTCATATATATGTTGGTTATATCTATATGTATAGGAATAATCGCATATGTCTATAACAAATAGCAAAGATAAAGGATAAAAAAGATAAAAAAGATAAAAATAAAATATATGTTTATTATAGTTTGTATATTTCAATGTTTATAAAAAAAACAAGAAAACTAAAAAAAACAAGAAAATCACAAAAAATAAAAGGGACGCGTAAAATGGGGGGGGGAGTTATTGCGTCGGGAGGATATGGTTGTGTACTAGATCCGGTTCTTAAATGTAATAATAGTAGCAGAGTCAGTATTAGAGCCGGTATTAGAGCCGGTATTAGAGCCGGTATTAGAACCGGTAGCAGAGCCGGCATTAGAGCCGATATTACTAATAGTAGTAATAGTAGTAATAGTAGTAATAGTAGTAATAGTAGTAGCACTAACCACATGGTTACTAAATTATTACTTCGCCGTAATGCGGAAACAGAGTACGCGAACATTAAAAAATTCAAGGGGTTGTTAGATAGTATCCCAAATTTTAGCAATTATTTTTTATTGGATGATTTTACCATTTGTATCCCCGATAAATTATCGTCGTCGGATATGGTGGATTTTGACGTAAAATGTAAAGCATTGCAAAAACAATCAATAACAAGTGCCAACGTAAATGAAAGTCTATCTAAATTGCGCGCCATTAATATGCCGTCGGGTGGAAAAGATGTTGGAGATTATATTTATGCAGAAGACTTGAATTATTTTAAAATGGATCAACTAAATAGTGCATTATTAGATTTGTTAAGAAATGGTATTATTCCTATGAATAATAAACAAGTATATCATTGCGATATTAAAGAATCAAATGTATTGGTATCTATTGATAAATCAAGAATGTTTGCCAAGTTAATTGATTGGGGAATATCTGCACATTATACAGGTAAAAAAAAAATACCACCAATGATGGTTGGAAGACCATTTCAATATAATACTCCATTTTCGACTGTATTATGGAATAAATACTTTATAAAAATGTATAACGACTTTTTAAAAACTACACCAAATCCTGATGATGATGCCATTGGCGCATTCGTAAATACGTATGTACTATATTGGGTAAATCGTAGAGGACTTGGTCATTTAAAATCAATGAATACAATATTTAAAAATGTCGATGCCGATAAAACATATGATGATATGCAATATTTTGGTGAAGATATACTTAAATATCAATATGCATATTCATATATTTTTAAGTATTTGACCGAAATTTTAATTAAATATACAAATAAAAAAACAAACAAATTGGAATTATATAAATATTTTGTAGTATATTTAAAAAATGTGGATATTTGGGGATTTATTATGATTTATCTTCCTATTATGGAATATTTACAATATAATTTATCTATCTTAAATCGCTATGAACTTAAAATTGTCGAGACTATTGAAAAAATGGTTCTATTATTGGTGGAAAAATCTACAGAACCAATCGATATTGCCAAGTTAACAGATTATATTACCAAATTACCGGATTTGTTTACAAATGCAAATACTTTACGCGAACGAAGTCCATTAAAATTAGTAAATAACAAAAAGAAGGTAAAAATACCGACTAAAATTTTACCGACATCGTCATAATCAATTAAAATATTTTGTATACACCGATAAATATTGAAATAAACTAGAAAATGCCAAATATCCGATATTATAATAAATAATAATTTTAACCCATTCTGATATTTTCGTATAGTGACTAATAATTGCTAATAATATGTAATATACGGTTAATCCCATTCGCGAATAAAATTTTACATTACTAACTTCATCTTTTACCAGCAATGGTTCTATATACATGCCTAACAAAAATGATAAACATATAAATATATCTGCATATGTTAACGGTTCATATGTACTATAATTCAGAAATAGAAATATAACGGGACCCACGAGCCCTAAAGACATTTCATATGGTTTAGAATATGCTTCTCTATTTCCAATATAATTCGCGAAATTGACAATATAAAAATAGATGGAAAATAAATAGTAGTGTAATGAAAATATAGTCAGTGTAATTATTTGAAACATTTTCAACGATTCTTCTGCCAATTTATCGTATGTATCGAATACGCGGTTAAATAACTTATTGTCGTCCAAATCGTCATAAACTTTGCAGGAAATCCCTGATAATAGTGCTAATATATAATATTTATTTATTGTGAACATTGTAAATATTATATTCACCTATAATTATTTTTGAAGTAATACGTATATTAGTATTTTTATTGCAAATATTAACCAACAAATAATAATATATTCCAAAATATTATTTATATTTTTAGAGAGACGAACCACATTATTTTTATCAATTGAAGAATCCGCGGATTTATAATTAAATAATAATTTAAATGCGCTATTATTAAGATGTTTATATTCAAATAATTCTAGTGGACATATTTCTAATAAATAGATGGATACAATATTCAATGACAGTATAATCAAAATAATAAACAAATACAATATATTATTACATAAAAATAGTGTCAATATTATCAATAATGTATATAATAAATGTATTATTACCAATAAGGTCCCCATTATCAAATCTGTATTGATATTATTATTTCCATCACACATAGGTGTAAAATATATATAAAATAAATCCATTAAATTCTTATTTTTCAAATCGATCATGATATTAGTCTTATATTTTACATACAAATAAAACTAATGAATTTACCGTAATGGTAACAATATTATATATCCATATGTTAGACAATAATGCGATTTGAAATCATTGTATTGGCAATTACCGCATTTTTTATATATAATACGTATCATGATGGAAAATTAACAAAAATATTTATCAAAAATAAAAAATATATTCAAATGGGATTTTTCGCGTTTTTAGGTATTATGTTTTATCTATTAATTAAAAAAAATCCGTTAAAATTTAAAAATATATTGTTGCATGCAAACAACGTGGTAAAATATATGCCAATTGATAAATCATCGATGGATATGATTTCACCTATACTGGATTTTACTACTAATGCGGCATCGAATAATGGCACGGGCGATGACGATGGAACAGAATATAATTTTATGAATGGCCTGAATCAAACCGGGCAACTAGGACAAGTATCGCAAGAAAAACGAATTTTACAATCAGGGGGTAAAGGTACAAAACGGTCGGTAAGCGAAACTAAAAAAAAATATGTAGCATCTATGCAAAATTGGAAATGTGGGGAATGTCAAAATCAATTGAATGCGTGGTTCGAAGTTGATCATAAAACACGATTGGAATATGGAGGAGGAAATAATGTGGAAAATTTAGTAGCATTATGTCGAGAATGTCATGGTCGTAAAACGGCACACGAAAATATGTAATTTACCTAGTATTATTATATTATGATAATATATATTTTATTATCATAATATAACAATGGATTTGTTAATACCGATTGGGATAGGTAGTGCATGTATAGCGATTATTTTAATTGTATTGTGTGCAACTGGTAATAATTTAATTGCAGGATATTTAATGGGTAGTATATGTCTTTTTTTATTACTAATAGGTTCTCGTAAATATATAGTTCAGCTTCTTATAATCATCTTTTCTGTTATTGGGAAATTATTACAAGCAATTGTAGATTTTCCATATAAGATCACCTTGCTAGGACTGACTCTTGTTGCCATTTCTATATGGATATTTGCCACACAACCTTCCACGGCAATCATTACTAACGTTTTCATTGGCATTTTTTTATTATGTATACTGCCCCTTATATACTATTATATGATTTCGGGAAATGCACGATTATATAAGATGTTATGTTGTTCATTTCAAAATATTAGATTATATAATTGGTATACATGGTTTTCAATAATAATAGGTATCACTATTTTAATATTGGTCATTTTATTTGGAATATATCATCCAGATCATGCAAAAAACGTAACACCAGTTTCCCCGCCATCCTTATCATCATCCAGTATTGCGATAATATTCGAATGTATCGCTTTAGCGGTAATTCTAATGTATCTCATATTCACGTTTAGAAAATATATCTCCGACTTTATAAATGTTATTATGCTAAGTGTATTTATTGTTGCAGTGATTATATTATTTACTGCATTAACCAAAGCACAAATCAATAAATATGCCTATTTAATAGTACCGATTACACTTATCCTTGGATTTTATTTATTCTATCGTGTCCTGGCCGAAGATATGACAAAATACGGGGTTAAGCCAGTTATTATAGTCGAACAAATTAAATATATCATCACCTTTGTCCTATTAATTCTGTTCATGATTATATTTTATGCAATAGATCCGGGTGGATATATTACCAAATATTTCGGGGTGGCGTTAGTATTTGCAATAATATTGTCGGTGTTTGGTCTACTCTATTTATGTACACTACTATTCACTCCACAAACCGACTTGGGCCAAACCAGCTCATATATAGCGAGACTAGGATTAGGGGATGCGGGCGAACGACGCAATAATCCATTCCTCAAAGGGTTTAGTTATTTTAGTATTTTTAGTACCATAGGATTTATCATATTTCTCGTTATTTTTACAACCGTTATTGCTTCATGGCCGGGCGGATTTATGAATAATTTTGGACAACCACAAGGATGGGTGATTACGTTAATGACCCTTGCTTGTATTTTTTGGTTAATGTCATTTGCATTAAATATGAATACTCCGGATTTATATGGATCGACTGCTGTGGGAACAGCGGCATCGAACGTTTGGGATATAACTAGTATGCTTAAACGCACTTTGTTAATCTTATCCGGTCTAATTGTTTCGGCAATGTTAGTTGCGTGGTTAGTAACTACTCTTCAAAACATGTCAACATCATCTGGGATAGGATCGTTTATATTAAACTTAATTATCGTTATTGCAATTCTGGCGATTTTTTATAAAATTATCACGATGGGGTCAGCATATAAAGACAATAAATTTTTTAAATTGGCAGTTGATGTCGTCCTCTATATTCCATGTATAGTCGTGATAGTACTCGATAACCTTGTTTCAGGACTTAATGCGGCCAAATCGTATTTACCTACCATGCCGAAAAATGGACCACATTTACCAAGATCAATATCGAATCTTCGTCTTCCGCGACTTGCTCCGGATACATTTTCAACGGGAACTCCAGAATCACCGTACGCATATATCATTTTATTAGTTGTAATTATATTGGCGTATATTGGATTCTTTATATGGCCGTATATTCAGCAATGGTTTTCGGAACAAGGTGGAAAATTATTGATAAATCAACCAGTATATCTTAATACTGAACAAACTATTGGATCATATCAATCGTTAAATAGTGTAACGACATTAGATCCGACATTTGATTATCAATATGCTATTTCGTGCTGGGTCTTCATTGATGCAGCCACCCCGAATACAGATACGTCGTATAAATCATATACCTCCCTATTAAATTATGGCGGGAAGCCTAATATTTCGTATAATGCAAGTGAAAATACGTTACGCATTACAATGCCTCCGCCAGGAACCACGGGGTCCGCATCGTCTAC